>Ga0302326_10011423_pt1 | contig 19131 bp, 12 predicted proteins | sample Palsa_T0_3_FD_202264 | JGI IMG/M metagenome (GOLD analysis project Ga0302326, IMG submission 202264) | Peat permafrost microbial communities from Stordalen Mire near Abisko, Sweden - Palsa_T0_3 | ecosystem: Environmental > Terrestrial > Soil > Palsa > Peat permafrost | place: Sweden: Abisko...
CCGCATGATGATGATCGCGCAGCCAGAAGACCAGCTTGCCCTCAAGGTTCTCCCGATCCTTCGTGCTGAGCTCGGCGGAGCGATGCGGCCACCATTCCCGAACGCAACCGTAACAAACCAGTTCGCCGGCATCGAACAGCGCCCCCGGATCGGAGCGCCGAAAAAACTTCTTGCACCACGAACACGCGCTCACTCCGAGCAGCCCGAAAGCCTCCTTCAGCCGCTCGAGGTCAACCTCAAGCCGGCCCAAAACTTCTTCTGCGCGCGCACCGGATTTTTCGTCCACAAGTGACTTCCCGAGGCAAGTTCAAAGTTCTACCTCAGCATATACCGACCGCGCTCCCAACGCCTGCGCTGTGCTGGAAACCAGTAAACTGCCCACTGGCCACTGATCACCGATCACTGCCCACTGCCCGCTGGCCACTGCCCTAATCCACATGCTCTCCCGCCTCAAACCCCTCTTCCGACCGAGGCAGCACGTCACGTTCCCCCGCGATCCACACATAAATCGTCGGCAGCAGGAAGATGCTCATGATCAGGGCCGCGATCAGCCCTCCCACGATCACGATCGCGAAGGGACGCTGCGAATCGGAACCAATCGCATGCGACAGAGCCGCGGGCAACAATCCCAGCGTCGCCACCAGCATCGTCATCATGATCGGCCGCAATCGCAGCACTGCCCCTTCAACAGCCGCGTCCTCAATCGAAAACCTCTTTGCCCGTAGCTGGTTGATGTATTCCAGCATGATGACTCCCGTCTGCACCGACACTCCAAACAGCGCCAGAAATCCCACGCCCGAAGAAACGCTGAAATTGGTTCCAGTAAACCAAAGAGCCAGCAGCCCGCCAATCGGCGCGATAGCCACGTTCGCCATGATCAACGACGCCCACTTGAACGATTTGAACATCGTATAAAGAATCACAAAGATGATCAGGATCGTGATCGGCAGCACGATCAGCAGCCGCGCATTGGCTCTCTTCTGGCTCGCGTACTCTCCCTCCCAGTCGATCGTATATCCCACCGGCAATTTGACCTGCTCGTTCACCTTCTTGATCGCTTCTTCCACCGTGCTGCCCAGGTCGCGGCCGCGCACGCTGTACTTAATGGCAACGTAGCGCCGGTTGCCCTCGCGGTAAACTTCTGAGGCTCCATCCGTCACCTTGATCTTGCACAACTGCGCCAGCGAAACCCGCTCCCCCGAAGGCGCCAGCAGACGAATATTCTCGATCGCATCCTGCGTATCCCGGTATTTCGGAAGATAGCGCAGCGTCAGGTCGTAGCGCGCTTCGTCCTTCAGCACCTGCGTGACCGCGTTCCCTCCCACCGCGGTCTGAATCGCATCCTGCACATCGGAGACATTGATCTGGTAGCGAGCCGCCGCCTCGCGATCCACCGTCACGTTCAGATTCGGCTGTCCCAGCACCCGAAAAACTCCCAGATCTTCCACACCCTTGATCCCCGACATGATCTTGACGATCTCATCGCTCTTTGCCTCGAGCACCTTCAAGTCGTCGCCATAGATCTTGGTCGCGAGAGCGCCCTTCACTCCGCTCACCGCCTCTTCCATATTGTCTTCGATCGGCTGCGAGAATCCCCAGACCACTCCGGGGATTTTGTCCAGTTCGCGACCCATGGCCGCAATCAACTCATCCTTATTCTCGTGGAACACCGGCCGCCAGTCTTCTTTCTGCTTCAGGTCAACGAAAAACTCGGTATTAAAAAACCCAGTCGTGTCCGTCCCGTCATCCGGACGCCCCACCTGGCTGGTGCATTGCGGAACCTCGGGGAACGAACAAAGTACAACTCTCGCCTGGTTCGCCACCCGGATGCCCTCATCCGGCCCCGTGCTCGGCGCAAGCGTCCCCCGCACCCACAGCGCTCCTTCATCCAGGTGCGGCAGAAATTCCGAACCTATCGTCCCGCTGAAGGCCAGATAATTCCCCACGCCCGCCAGCAGCACGCACACCCCAATCGTGATCGCTCGATGTCGAATAGCCCACCGCACCGCGACCCGATAGCGCTCGATCAGAAATTGCATCACCGGGTTGTGCCATTCCTTTGCGCCCTTCGCAAAGGCGAAGCTGGCCAGCACCGGTGCGATCACAATCGAAAACAGCAACGCCCCCAGCAGCGCAAACGCAACCGTCCACGCCATGGGATGAAACAGCCGTCCCTCAACCCGCTGCAGCGTAAAGATAGGCAGGTAAGCCGTAATAATGATGGCGATCGCGTAAAACACCGGCCGCTGCACCTCGTGCGATGCCTCGCTGATCTTTTCGCTAGGAGTCTTGCCGTCCCCGTTTTTGTGTCCCAGGTGGCGCACAATGTTTTCCACCATCACCACCGCGCCATCCACCACCATGCCGAAATCCAGCGCACCCAGAGACAGCAGGTTTGCCGGAATGTGCCGCAGGTCGAGACAGATCGAGGCAAACAGCAAAGAAAACGGAATCGTCGTCGCAACAATCAGCGCGCCCCGAATGTTCCCCAGAAACAAAAACAGAATGATCGATACCAGGATCATTCCTTCCGTCAGATTGTGCAGCACCGTATGACTGGTGAAGTGGACCAGATCGCTGCGGTCGATAAACGGAACAATCTTCACTCCCGGCGGCAGAATGTGGTCGTTCAGCTCCTCCACTTTCTTGTGAATCCCCTGCAGCGCCGTGTCCGCCGTCGCCCCTTTTCGCAGCAGTACAATGCCTGACACCACATCGTCATTGTCGATAATCTTTCCATCCTCGCGAAGGATTGAACCGCCAGGACCGTAGGGACAAGCACTGCAAGCCCGCGCAAACTGCCCCAGCCGGATCTTCGGCCCCTGCGAAACCACCGCAATGTCCTTCACCCGGATCGGCGTCCCGCTCTTGGTAAGAATCACCGTTTCCGCAATGTCCTGCGAGCGGTCGATCAATCCCACGGCGCGCACGTTGATCTGTTGCAGCCCTTCTTGAATGAAACTTCCGCCCGCATTGGCGTTGTTGTTCGTAAGTTGCTGCTCCACCTGGCTGAGGCTCAGCCCGTACGCGATTAACTTGTTTGGATCCACGCGTACCTGATACTCCCGCGTAGGCCCGCCGAAACTCGACACGTCGACAATATCCGCCACCGCTTTGAAATTCTTCTCCACCACCCAATCCTCAATGGATTTCAACTCCATCGGGTCGTATGCCGGATTCGTGCTGTGCAGCGTGTAGAAATAAATCTGCCCGACCGGGCTCCAGTCCGTCCCCATTTGCGGCACGACATTCGGCGGCAGCGTAACCTCGCTCAGCCGTTCCAGTACCCGCTCGCGGTTCCAGTTGTTGTCCGACTCGTCGTCGAAAATCAGCTTCAGGTCCGAGAGTCCGAACAGCGAGAATGACCGCAGGTGCACCACATGCGGGATTCCGTTCATCACCACTTCGAGCGGAATCGTCACCTGCTGTTCGATCTGCTCCGCCGAAATTCCCGGCCATTGCGTGATCACCTCAACGTAGTTGTCCGCCACGTCGGGGTAAGCCTCAATCGGTAGCCGTTTGAACGAAACAATGCCCCCGGCAAAAAGCATCAGCGCCAGCCCCAATACCAGCAGCCGGTTGGTCAAAGCGAAATCGACGACGCGTCGAATCATCGATTGCTCACCTTATTGCTCCACCGTGTTCTGCAGCGCCAGAGCGTTCGACACCACTTGATCTCCCGGCTTCAGCCCCGAAACCACCTCCTGCATGTTGCCCGGAAGCATCGTTCCCGCCACCACTTCAAGCCGCTTGAAATGTCCCGCGCTGATCGGCGCGTAAACCCAGTCGCGGTCGTGCAAATGCATAATCGCGTTGGCCGGAATCGCGGCCCGCATTTCCGCCTGCTTCCCATAGAAAGTCGCGGTGGCGAACATGCCGATCTTCATCAGCCCCGGATTCTTCACTTCCAGCCGAACCTTCGCGGTATGAATCGTCGGATCGAGAACCGACAGAATGGTATCGATCCGCGCCTTGAATAGCTGCTTCGGATAAGCATTCAAGTGGATGTCCGCGAACTCACCCACATGCACGGCGTCCAGATCGTTTTCGTAAACGTCGCAAATGATCCACACATAAGAAAGATCCGAAATCGTGAATGGATTCGGCGCGCCCAATCCCTGCACCCCCGATGAGTTCGTGACCTGCTGGTCCGTGACCACTCCGGAGATCGGAGCCTTGATGTCCACAGTCCCCGACGGATGATCCTTATCCACTCCCAGCAGTCGCAATTGTTCCAGCGCGGCATTCAGACTAGCCTGTGCGTCTGCTTCGGCGTTTTCTGCCTGTTCGAGAGCGCTCTTTGCGACCGCCCCCTTGTCGTAAAGAGTCTGTTGTCTTTCAAGTTGTACCCGCGCCAGCCGCTCATCGTTCTGCGCCTTTAAATAGGTCTGGTAAGCCCCGGAGACATCGTTGCTCTGCACCCGCAGCAGCAACTGGCCTTTCTGCACCACATCGCCCAGCTTCGCCTTGACTTCCACCACTCGTCCTGCGGCCAGCGAGATCACGGGCACGGTGCGATTGATATCCGGCTGTACCAGCCCGGTAACATTCAACGTCGGCGCCGCTTTATGTTCGACCGCCGTCACCAGCGGAAACTGCTCCGGATGGTCCACCTTGAAATTGTTGGCATCCATATCGGACTCGACACTCGTCGGCGGCGGCGCCTCCGCCTTCGGATCGCCCTTCCCGTCATTGCAGCCAGCAACAAAAAGCAATCCCAGCGCAACCACAGCCCATGTGGTGACGGGCGCCTTCGCCCGTCCCGCCAGGCGAAGCGAGGCGGAATCCACCACAACAGCCGGCTGCGTGGATTCCGTCTGGTCAACCAATCCGCCCAACATCCATCCCCTCGTCATTGGATTACCTCGCGCCCCACGGCCTGGTTCACCTGCGCTGCCGCGGTCAAATACGAACCCACCAGATTCGTGTAATTCAATTGCACGGTGCGGTAGTCGCTCTCCGCATTCAGAAAATCCAGCAGCGAGGCGCCGCCATGCTGGTAAGAAAAGAAAATCGTGTCCCGCACCCGCAACGCCTGTGCCAGATATTTCTGTTTGTAACGCCGCAACAGAATCAAATTGCTGTTCAGCGTCGTGTAGGCCGAATCCACGTCGTTGAACACCTGCGCCTCGGCCGCGTCCTTCAGCCTTTCGGTGCGCGTAATGTCCAGCTTGGTATGCAGCTTGTTTCCCTGATTGCGGTCGAAAATCCGCAGCGGAAAACTCACGTCCACGCCAAAATACGCGTCAATCGGAGGATTCCGCCCAACATCGAAGCTGATCGTCGGATCGGTCGACCCATTCGCCTCCGCCAGTTTGTAGTCGGTCTGCGCCTTATCCACCGCCTGCATCGCTGCCTTCAGATCCGGACGCGAATCCAGCGCCATCTGTCGGAACGCATCCAACCCATCGATCTGATCGTTAAAGTCAAAAACGCCCACCACGTCGAATTGCTCCACCGGAGTGCGGTCGTTCAACAGCATCAGTATCTGCAGCTTCTCGGTCCGCAAATTCACCTCTGCCGTCTGCACGTCCGACTCGTATTGCACCCGCTGCAATTCCAGCCGGTCCAGATCGATCTGCGCAATGTCGCCCGCCTCAAAACGGTCGCTGCTTATCTTCAATACATGGTCGTAGTACTCCAGATTGTCCTTCGAGACCTGCAGCACCGCCTTGGCCTGCAGAATCTGCACGAACGCGCTGCGCAGGTTAAACAGCAGCCCCCGTTCCACATCCGCCTGCTGCGAAATTGCAATCGCCGTTCCTTTCTTCGCGCTCTCCGTGCGCAAATCGCGCTTGTGCGCCCGCTCGACCAAATAGCTCACCGTCGCCGAAGGCAGCAAATAAGCAAACGGACCGTGCGACGGCCCGCCCTGAAACGGATCGATCTGGTCCGCCAGCAGCGTCAGATTCGGATTCGGCCGCAGATGCGCCGTGATCTCGTCCGCCTGAAATTCGCTGATGTTCAACTTCCCCGCCAGCAGCGTCGGATTGCCCAGCTCCAACCGCTCCTTCACCTGCTCCCACGTCCAAGCCTGAGACGTCCCGGCCTGCGGAGGCGTGGCCGGCGGTGTCGTCTGCGGCAGCGCCTGTGCCACAGCCAATCCCTCCCCCAGCCCCACCAGCAATAAAAGCCGCCAAAATGTTCTAAGCATCAACCACTCCGTCTACAATCCTCCGGATTTCCTCGATAATGCCTTTGGATGGCGCAGCGCTTAGCGCTGCTGCGATCCCGCCTGCGCCGGCCGTTCTGGATTTAGCCTGCGAATCCAACTCGAAATTCGGTCTTAACTTCTCCAGAGAATAGTCGCCGTCTGAAGACCTCTCTCAGGGAGTATCCCGTTTCCATCGTAAGGATTTCCTAAAGATGAGGGATGCTTCGCCACGGATTCCTGACTGCATCCGATCAGCGATTCGACAACGACTCGGCAACTTCTGTGAACTACCCAAGGAGGGAAAAAGGCGGTGCGCGGCCGGCATGGACAACCGACGGCCCCGACAACACAAACGAACCAACCACCGAAACTTTCAGCAACTCAACTCGCGGAGCAAACAGCCTTACCGCGCTCGCCACCGCAGCCGGAAACCCCTGCAGCCGGTTGACCCATCCCGAATTCTTATCGCTGCTCGCCTGGCGTACCGTGCGCTTGCTCGTAGCCGATTCTTCCATCTCGGCCCGCATCGCGTGCAGATCGTCCGAAGCCGAGATCACCGGAAACAACAGAACCAGCACGCATCCCAGCGCCAGCAAACACTGCAGCGGAGTCACCCTGCGCGCCAGCCGCGCTTCATCGTCCCGCCGCCACAGCCAGTAAGCCGGCAGCGCCAGCAGCACCCACGCAAGATTAAGCAGCAGTTCCATCTTCAACACAAACCGGTGCAGCTAGTTTTTCAGAAACCTCAAAACCAAGTCAACATGACCACAGTACCGCCGAGCGAGTCAACGCCGAAACCAAGAAACCGAGAACTGAGAACCGAGAACTGAGAACCGAGAACTGAGAACTGAGAACTGAGAACTGTCCTAAGGCCCCACCACCACCTGCAGCGGCCCCGTCGTCTTCATCTCTTGTTTATAGATTGCATTCCGCTTGGCGATCTCGCCATTCACGTCCACATACACCATATAAGCTCCGTGCGGCAAAGTCTCCCCGAAAGGCAGCGTCATTGCGATCGTACCCCTCTTCAGCGGAAAATGCTGGTACCCGATCTCCGTCGCCCGTCCATATTCATTGACCGCCTTCACATCGAACGTCAGATCCACGTCGTCGGCCGTCGTATTCGATACGTCAACGCTGCCGTCGATCCTGTTTCCGGTCACGTGTGCCGGAACCTTCCACGCCACCGTGATCGCCTCCACCACTTTGATCACATACTCCCGCTGCACCGCCTGTTGCGGCTGCCCGCCATCCCGCACCGCAACCACAAACCGGAATTCACCCGCCCGCTCCGCCCCGCCGCTCAGCACTCCATCCTCCGAAAGCTTGATCCCCGGCGGCAACGCGCCACTCTCCACCCGCCATCGCAGCACCGGAACGTAATTGCCCTCCGCGCTGAATTTCACCATATACGCCCCCTGCGGATAAGTCGTCGGCAACTCGTTCGGCTGAATCACCAACCCACTTCCCTTAGCCGCATCCTGATCTTGATTCTGCGCGACCTGATTCTGCGCGCTCTGACTTTGCACCCTGAGATTTTGACCGCTCTGATCCTGAGACGCCTGCTCCCGCGCAGCCCGATCCGCCACGGTCTCGTCCGCAACCATATCGACCGCCGCCAGCCCCCAGGCCGTCGCGCCCATCCCCATCACCAGCGCGCCAACCATCGCCCAATCACCCGACCTGGTCATCATTAAAAGCTCTCTAAAGCCATGTCATCAGCCTTGTCATCCTAACCGAAGGTCGCGCTTCGCGAACGCGAAGCCCAACCGAGTCGAAGCCTGCCCTGAGCGAGAGCCGAAGGGGATCCCTACCCCACCGAGAAACCCCCACCCAATGCTACCGGATTTCTCTCGACTCCGTGCACCATTAGGCCGTGCCCGCTTTAGATGCTCAAAATCTCCCGCTTCCACGCTCAAGAATGTAAAGATATGTACAACTTGCGCCTCCACATTTTCCCGAAAACGGGCGCTACTTATTTTCGTGGTTCGGGTTTAAGGCAACTGAATCCAGCTGTGCTAACCTCAGAACTAAAGGTGACCAGCTCCGCGATCCAGTCGACCCCCAGGGAGGTCTTTATGTCTGTGCGCAACGGAACCGTCCTGCTCCTCGCTCTCTCCGCCCTCACTCTTCTATCCGGCTGCGGCAGCAGCAACAATACGACTGCCACTCCGCCTCCCAGCGGCAGCTTCAGCAAAAGCGATCTTAACGGAACCTATGTTTTCTCCGTCTCCGGCACCGACACTGATGACGCCCCTTACTCGATCGTCGGCGCCTTCATCGCCAACGGCAGCGGCGGCATCACCGGCGGTTCCATCGATATCGCCGACGCGGAGTTCACTCCGGCGCCTGATTTGACCATCAGCGGAAACGGCCAATACACCGTAGGCGTCGATGGACGAGGGCAGGTCACCATCGGCACCACCACCGCCAATCCCTTCGGCTCCAACCTGACGTTCGATTTTGTCCTCTCCACCAGCTCCAGCGGGCTCATCACCGAATTCGACGACGATGCCAGCGGCAGCGGAACCCTCGACCTGCAGGCATCCGGCACCACTGCGACCGGAACCTACGCCTTTAGCTTTACCGGACTGAACCTCGAAACTGACAGTTCCTTCGCTACAGTTGGCAATTTCACCATCGGCGCTGGTGGCAGCATTACCGGCCTCGAAGACTTCAACTCAGGCGGCATTCCATACGCCGACCAGTCCCTTACCGGCCAGGTGGTTGTCGGGCCATCCACTACGCCATCGACGGTGTTGAGCACCGAATCGTTCGCCGATTACACCTATGACGTATACGCCATCGACGCCACGCATCTGAAGTTTATCGAGACCGACGGGCTCGGAACTCTTTCCGGGGATGCGTTCTCCCAGACCAGCTCCACCATATCTGGAACTCTTGCCTTCACGATGGCGGGCCTGGTCTCGAATGAGGAGCCTTTTGCCGCGGGCGGCTTCATGGTTACGGACGGCAATGGCAACATCACCACCGCTTCCACGGAGGACGTCAACGAGGGCGGAGTAACGGTCTCTTCCCCTTCCTCACCAATTGCCTTCTCTGCCACCTATGCCCCCGGCGGCTCCGGCCGATTCACCATCAGCAACTTCGCCAACTTCATCCCCAGCACGCCCGATGAGACACAGTATGCCGCCTATCCCTCCAGCGGCGGCTTGCTCCTGCTGGAAATCGACGACCTCGGCACCGCAACCGGCGCCGCGTACCCGCAATCCTCGACCATACCCACCTTCGCCTCCGCGGAAGGCTATGGGTTGAACCTTACAGGTACCTACCTCGGGGCAAATACTGACGGGCAAGAAGAGGAAGTGGATGACATCGCAGAGTTCACCGCCACTAGCGGTGCCCTCACTGGTCTCGTCGATGAAAATTACGCTCCCAGCAGTGCTCCTCTGTATGGCTTGGCGCTAAGTGACGGGACCTACACGGGCCCGGACGCCAACGGCCGCTATGTACTCGCCTCCGATGCTGGAAACTCAAGCGTGAGCACCCTGAACGGTGGATTCCAGCTTACCTACTACTCTGTGGACGGCACCAACTTCCCGTTCATAGAATCGGACCCCGGCCAGGTCGCAGTCGGCGTAATCGTGCTGCAGACTCCTACCGCAACCTCGGCGGTGGCGAAGCCGAGAGCCTTCATCACCCGCCCGCTCATACGCCCGCGCGGAAACTTTAAGAAGCGCGCGAACAAGTAAAGCGAGCTCCAAATAATCGGGCGCGGCTCCTCAGCCGCGCCCTTTTTCTCACTACCCCGACTCCCATCACCAATACCCAACACCGGTCTGCCGCCCCCTGTGACCTTAGTTACCTTTAATCCCCACCCCGTCTTCCCTCACAATACTTCCCAGCAGCCTGCGGAGAGACAACCAGTGTTCCAGCGCCTTGCCATATTCGTGCTCATCAGCGCCTCGCTCGCGTCGGCGCGCGATCTCGCACTGGTCGCAAACAAATCCAATGCCCTTGGCGTTATCACTATCCCCGACTTGGTCAAGGTCTGCAAAGCGCAGAGCAACCGCTGGCCCGATGGCAAGCCCATCACCTTCATCATGCGCGCTCCCTCCGCCCCTGAAATGAAGTTGGTCGTCGAAAAGATCTATGGCATGTCCGAAGAAGAGGTCAAGAGTCTCATCTTCACCTCCAATCACGGACGCCCCCGTCCCGCGATCCTGGTCGCCACTTCCGATGAAGATCTTCTCGATAAAGTTGCGGCTATCCCCGGCGCCATTGGCGTCGTAGATGTCTACGCCATCAACAGCAGCGTCGCAGTCGTCAAAATCGCAGGCAAACTCCCCCTCGAACCCGGCTACCTGTTACACGGAAACTAAAGGCGGCCAGTGATCGGTGATCAGTGGCCAGTCAACCAGCTCTGACGCAAGTGGCACCGTGGAACAGCCGCGGTTCAGCGCCGCGTCAGAAGCAGAAATATCCGGGCTTTAGCCCCTGAGGAATCTGAGCGCGGGACTGATTCAAGGCTTTACTGGTTTAAGGTTTTAACCGGCCACTGATCACTGATCACTGGCCACTGATTTATGGCAGCCCCCGGCAAGAAACTCGCTCCCGCTAAACCGCCCGCGCCCACCGGCGCGCACGCCCGCCGTTACCCGCGCTTTGCCCTCGACGCCCGCATGCAAGTCCGCATGTTTCAGGATGGCGAATTCCGCAACTGCTGGGGACGCTCCACCGAACTTGGCCAGGATGGCATCGGCGCCACCCTTACCGGCGAACTCGAAACCGGAGAAATCGTTTCCCTCGAAATTCCCCTGCCTCTCAGTCCCTATCCCCTGAAAGTCCGCGCCATCGTTCGTTACCGCCAGGGCCTCCGCTACGGCTTCGAATTCCTCACCCTCAGCGAGGCCCAGCGCGATATGATCCGCCGCGTCTGCGAAATGCTCGCCACCAAAAGCTGAATGCAGTGGCCAGGGGCCAGTGATCAGTGGCCAGTCCACGCGGAACATGACCACTGCTCAATTACCTCAGTAACTTTCGACTCACCCCCCTCCGTTCTACGATGCCTGTGCGGGGCTTTCTGAGGGGGGAGCTTGCCACATGGGTGATCGTGTCGCCCAGTCAGCTGAATCCAGGAAACTCGCCCGCGCCCGCAACTTGCACCAGGCGCTCGAGCGCGGCGTCGCGCCCGCCTTCATTCCACCCAACGTCCCCAACCCCACGGTCCAGCCCTCTTCACTTTCCTGGTATCACGCCGAAACTACAGAAGACAATCCGAACAGGAAAAATCAGAAGGAAAATTCCCCCCAAGCCCTCGACATCCGCCGCCGGTGCCTGGAACAGCTCTTTCAAAATTCTCCCGACCCTCTCATCGTCACCGACAACTGCTACCGCACCCTGTGCGTCAACTTGGAATTTCAGCGAATGTTTGGTTACACCTCCGAGCAGACCCTGGGAAAATCCATCGATGAACTGATCTTTCCTCCCGATCGTCTGCCCGAAGCCCAATGGATCGCCCAATGCCTGCAGCGCGGCGAGCACCTCACCCTCGAAACCCAGCGCCGCAGCCACGACGGCAGCCTGCTCGACGTTTCCGTATCCTCCGCTCCTCTTATCATCGACGGTCAGGTCGTCGCTTTCTACGCCGTCTATCGCGATATCTCCGAGCGCAAGCGCGCTGAAGCTCTCAGCTCCGCTCTCTATCGCATCGCCGAAAAGGCCAGCTCCGCTCAGGATCTCCAGCAATTTTTCGCTGCCATCCACGGCATCGTCGACGAACTCATGTGCGCCCGCAATTTCGCCATCGCCATTTTCGATCCCGAATCGCAACTGCTCTCATACCCTTATTTCGTCGACGAGCGCGAGTCTGCGCCCGCTCCTGCAAAACCCGGCACCGGACTTACCGAATACGTGTTGCGCAGCGGTGAGCCCCTGCTCTGCACCCCCCAACTCGCGCGCCAATTGCTCTCGCGCGGCCAGACTGAAGTCACAACCCCGCTCCCGCTCCAGTGGCTGGGCGTTCCGCTCAAAGTCAACCAGCGCACCTTTGGTGCCCTCGTTCTCAAAAGCTATTCACCAAATACCCGCTTCCGCGAACGCGACAAAGACATCCTTGCCCTCATCTCACAACAGTTGGCCGCCGCCATCGACCGCAAGCGCAACGAACAGGCCCTGCGCCGCTCCGAGGTACGCTACCGCTCCATGGTGCAAACCGCGGTCTACGGTATCTACCGCTCCAGCCTCGAAGGCCAGTTTCTCGATGTCAACCCCGCCCTCATCGGCATGCTGGGCTACAATTCCGCGCTCGAAGTTCTGGCTCTCGATCCCCAAAAAGATGTCTTCGTCGATCCCGGTGAATACGCCCGCCTGGTCGAGGAATTCCGCAGCACCGGACGCACAGACGGTGTCGAAGTCCGCTGGAAGCGCAAAGACGGAGCCACCATCACCGTCCGCATCAGCGGACGCGCCGTCGCCGGCGGCGACGAACCCTCCGACGTTCTCGAAGCTATCGCCGAGGACATCACCGAACGCCGCGTCCTTGAAGATCAGTTTCGTCAATCCCAGAAAATGGAAGCCGTCGGCCGCCTCGCCGGTGGCATCGCTCACGACTTCAACAATCTGCTCATGGTCATCAGCGGCTACACCGAAGTCCTGCTCGATCAGCTCACCCCCGGCCATCCCCTGCACGCCAAGGCCGAAGCCATTCAGGGCGCCTCCGACCGCGCCACCACGCTCACCCGCCAGCTCCTTGCCTTCAGCCGCAAACAGCTTCTCGAACTGAAAGTCATCGACGTCAACGCCATCGTCACCGACATGGAGCGTCTCCTCCGCCCCCTCATCGGCGAAGATATCGAACTCACTACCAGCCTCGCCCCCTCCGTCGGCTGCACCCGCGCCGATGCTGGACAACTCGAGCAAGTCATCATGAATCTCGTCGTCAACGCCAAAGACGCTATGCCCAGCGGCGGCAAAATGTGCATTCGCACTGCCGCCGTCACGCTCGACGATTCCCACCGCCCGGAAAATACCTTCATCCGCAACGGCCCCTACGTCATGATCTCCGTCAGCGACACCGGCGAGGGCATGGACCGCGAAACTCAGGCCCGCATCTTCGAGCCGTTCTTCACCACCAAAGAAAAAGGCAAAGGCACCGGCCTCGGACTCTCCACCGTCTACGGCATCATCAAGCAGAGCGGCGGATACGTCTTCGTCCAGAGCGAAATCGGCCGCGGCACCGTCTTCACCATTTATTTTCCCCGCGTCGACGGACCCTCCGAGGCCCACGGTGCAAGCCACGTCTCCATTGCCGCCGCCGGAGGAACCGAAACCGTCCTGCTCGTCGAAGATGAAGACTCCGTCCGCCAGCTCGTTCGCGAGACTCTCGAGTCCCGCGGCTACCGTGTCCTCGAAGCCGCCAACGGCAATGCCGGACTAGCCCTTGCCGCCAGCCATCCCGATCCAATTCATCTCGTCATCACCGACGTCATCATGCCCGGCCTCAGCGGCCACGAACTCGTCCAGCAACTTCTCCCCACCCGCCCCGCCATCAAAGTCCTCTATCTCTCCGGCTACGCGCAGGACGCCTTCCCCAGCACCGCCGCCGCCGAAAGCCAAAAAACTTTCCTGCAAAAACCCTTCACCCTGCAAAGCCTCGCCCGCAAAGTCCGCGAAATCCTCGGCCCCGCCACCAACTAGGTTTGTGTGGGGACGGCCGCCTCGGCCGTCCAGCCAAGCGCAGCGAGGCGCCCGGCATGCAGCGCCCGTCACCGAGTAAACACCGCGCCGCCTGCGCACCCGTCGAAAAGCGGCGCTTCAGCGCCCCGATGAAGCTCTCCATCCTGGGGCTTCAGCCCCTGAGGTCCCCGATCTAAATCCCTCGCAACCGCTCCCCCACTCCCGCCATCCAACCCACCGACGCCGCTTCGTCTGAATCCGCACCTTCGCTCTCATCATCAGTACAATAAGAACTCTGGAGGAAAAATCATGGCTCACGAACTACCGCCCCTGCCTTATGATTATGCTGCCCTCGAACCCGTCATCGATAAACAGACGATGACCCTGCACCACGACATGCATCACGGTGCCTACGTCAAGAACCTCAACGCCGCCATCGAAAAGCATCCCGAACTCGCCGGCAAATCCGCCGAAGAGTTAATCAAAGACCTCAATGCTATCCCCGAAGACATTCGCGCAGCCGTTCGCAACAACGGCGGAGGCCACGTCAACCACTCCATGTTCTGGAAGATCATGAAGCCCAAAGGCGGAGGCGATCCCACCGGCCCCATCGCCCAGGCCATCACCAAAACCTTCGGCACTTTCAAAGATTTCCAAACCAAGTTCAACGACGCCGGCGTCAAACAATTCGGCTCCGGATGGGTCTGGCTCGCCGGCGCCAAAGGCGACGTGCACATCATGACCACGCCCAATCAGGACAGCCCCATCACCCAGGGCCATTTCCCCATCTTCGGCAACGACGTCTGGGAGCACGCCTACTACCTCAAATACAACAACCGCCGTCCGGAATATCTCGCCGCCTGGTGGAACGTCATCAACTGGGACGAAGTCAACGCCCGCTACGAAGCCTTCAAGTCAGGCAAAGCAATCCAGGAGCCAGCTCTAGCCCACCGCTAGACCCGCGTAGGGCGGGCGCCCTCGCCCGCCTGCCTTTGACTTTGCTCCTTGACGTTGTTTTTGACTTTCGCTCGCATCGCCAGGAACCATGTCGGGACGGCCGCCCTCGGCCGTCCCGCGAGCGGAGCGAGCGGAACTCGAGCACTCAGCGTCCGTGCCCACCCATCCCTCTTCGCCAAAGAAAAAAAGGGCCTGCGGATTGCAGGGCCTTTTTTTCCCCCCTGCAACTCCCGCCCCCGGAGAATTCTCCCCCCTCCATGCACCTTAATACTCACTATCCTCGCTGCCCACTAACCACTAACCACTGCCCACTGCCCGCTGCCCACTGACCACTGCCCACTGCCTTTCTGCATTTCCTGTGCACCCCCTGTGAACATTCCGCTACATCTCCCCCTGAGATTTTTGCCGCACCGCTTTCCCCTCAGCCGAACCCGCGTCACGCAAGCGGCTTACCGCGCTACCTCTGACACGACCGTTGATCTATGTTCATCTGTCACAACCCAACCCTGGGATTTTCCTCAACTGCACCAAAAATACTGAATTGACCGCACCCCCTTTCGCTCGTACATTCACTCTCGCCCTCTCAACCAAAAAGAAAAAGGAAATCGGTCGAAGACTGAACCCCGCCGCCCAATGAGCAGTCAACCCGCTCTCGCAACCAAAACGAAAACACAAACCGAGAACCAAGAACCGAGAACCAAGAACCAAGAACCGAGAACTGAGAACCGAGAACTGAGAACCGAGAACCGAACCACGGTCCGCATGCATGAAAGCCCCTAACTCATGGATCACCTATCGCACTCGCTTCCTGGTCAACGCCAAGCAACTCACCGCCAGCCTCGCCTTCACCGACTCTCTCGGCCGCCAGCACTCCGGACGCAAGGGCGACTACCTCGTCGAATCTTCCGATGGTGTTCTCCGCATCGCCCCTCGTCAGATCTTCGAGGATATTTACGTCCCTTTGCTGGCCCCGGAGACTCCAAAGCACGACACTTCAGAGCACGACACTCCAGAGCACGACGCCCCAGAAAAGCGCGAAACTCCGGAGCACCACAAGACCCGCGCCACCGTCTCGCTCCCACCCAACCTCACTCGCAAAGCGCCGCAACCCTACCGCGACCACCGCACTCCCAGCCCCACCCTCCGCTCTCTCTAGCGAAGCCAGCCGCGGAGCGGCGCAAGAATGCAGCCTACGGCGCAAGCCGTGGGTCGAAAGGCGTACGGGAGTCAGCCCCGGAGGGGCGAAAGAGTGGACAAACCCTGGCTCCACAAGACCTCGCCCTCCAATCCATTTCGCACAATTGCCACCAGACTCCGCTCTCCGCAAACTACCTTCCCAGCCGCCATGTCCCTCGGGATTTCACTGCCCACTGGCCACTGCCCACTGCCAACTGCTTTTCCCCTTGTGGAAAACAAATCCCTCACCCCCGCACCAAGCCCGTCATTGTTGAGGATACAACCTGTAGTGTTTCCCCCTTGACAGCTACAATAAGCGGGAGTAACTTTGCAATCCCATAGGTGCTTTGAAACGCGCCTCGCGGGAACGGGGCGGGTTTCTATAAGTAGGCAGTCCAGGGAAACCGGCGGGACGGCGCAGGGCCAGAGGTGACCCAGCGCCGCTCCCGTAAACCAAGGAAAACGTTGCATCCCGGCAACAAGTCAGCGAAAGCCGGAAGCCGGAAAGCCGGGTTTACAGTGCGGTGGCCGTTCCCCCGACCCTCCCCCCGGGTGAACGACTGGTGGATGACGTAGGACGACATTACTCGATAAACGTGAATAAAGCCGGAAACCGGAAAGCGGCAAGGAGCCCAAGATGGAAGCCATAACTCAACTGGTCGCCGAATCACTGGCCCGCCACGGCTTTGACCGCCCCGTCGACCCCCGCCGCCTCCAATGGTCGCGCTGGTTCCGCTGCGACTCCCCCCACAGCCTCCTGGTCGTCCCCAGCAAACCCGGCATCTTCGCCATCGCCGAAGAAATCATGGACCTGGGCCCCGGCAATGCTCATGTAGGGACAGCCGCCCCCGGCTGTCCAGCCGCGTCCACTGCCTCAAATGCTGAGGTTTCCAAAGACGCCACGCAACGCCGCATGCTCGCCGTCCTCCAATTCTCCGAAGACGACGACATGGCCTTCACCCTCGATCGCATGTTCACCCGCATCAATCCCATGCGCGGCCGTCTCGCCACCGGACGCTGCTTCGTTCGCTTCGTCGTCATTGAAGACCAGGCCCAACGCCGCAGCATCTGCGCCGCCCTCAATCAATGGATGCTCTCCACCTCCGAAAAAGCGACTGGCCTAACCGCCGAATTCCAATCCTCCTTGGAGCTAACCGATGGAGTAGGTACAGCCCGCGTGGGTCGAACACTCTTGTCCGGCAGCGCCGACAGCATTCCAACTCCGGCCCAACTAGCAAAGGCCCCGGCATCGGACGTTACCCCCGCAGTCCCGCACCCGGATTCCGGAGCCAACAAGAACCTTCACTGTCCTCACCCCCTCCCCTCCGGCTTTTAACCCGGAGGGCGCTCGGGTTTGGCTTTGAAAGGGCGCGGCTTTAAGCCGCGCCGCAAAGAGCGATTCGTATCAGGGGACGACTTCAGCCGTCCCGCTAGATGCCGCAATGAACTGGGGCTTTAGCCCCCGTGGTTTGGATGTAAGCACCACCGACGCAAGCAGCACCGTGGAAGAGCGGCGCTTCAGCGCCGCGTCAGAGGCACAAATAATCCGGGGCTTTAGCCCCTGAAAAGCTCTTTTAAAAGACACGCCACACCCCCCGAACAGATTCCCGTTCGGGAACAACCCCAATTCCCGCCGTCCACCCCAATGGACGCCCGAATCGGCCCTTGTTGAATAGAATCTAATGAATGGAGAGATCAATGCCTGAGCTCAAAACCACCACCGTCGACACCCCCACAACCGCCCCCGCAATCCAAGTTGCACCTAATAAGAAGACCGGCCTTTCCTTCCGCCGCTTCTTCACCAAGCCCGGCGTCTCCCCCTACGACGAGCTCGAATGGGATCTCCGCCTCGCCCAGATCACCGACGCCCAGGGCAATGTGATCTTCGAACAGAAAGACGTCGAAGTCCCCAAAGACTGGTCCATGACCGCGACCAACATCGTGGCCAGCAAATATCTGCACGGCAAAGTCGGCACGCCCGAGCGCGAGACCGGAGTCCGCCAGCTCGTCACCCGCGTCGCCGAAACCATCCGCAACTGGGGCCTCGCTCAGGGCTACTTCAAAACTCCCGAAGACGGAGCAACCTTCCACGATGAGCTCGTCCACATCCTCGTCCGCCAGTACGCCGCCTTCAATTCGCCCGTCTGGTTCAACGTTGGCTGCGATCGCATCGAGCCCAATTCCGACGCCCGCAACTGGCACTGGAATCCGCAAACCCAGCAGGTCGAGTTCGGCATCACCGGCTACAGCAAGCCGCAATGCTCCGCCTGCTTCATCAACTCAGTAAAAGACTCTCTCGATTCCATCCTCACTCTCGCCAAAACCGAAGGTATGCTCTTCAAGTGGGGCAGCGGCACAGGAACCAATCTCTCCCCGCTGCGCTCCTCCACCGAAGGCCTCAGCGGCGGAGGCACCGCCAGCGGCCCGCTCAGCTTCATGAAAGGTTTCGACGCCTTCGCCGGAGTCATCAAGTCCGGCGGCAAAACCCGCCGCGCCGCCAAGATGGTCATCCTTAACGTCGACCATCCCGACATCGTCGAGTTCATCGAGTGTAAGCAGAAAGAAGAAGCCAAAGCTCACGCCCTCGTCGCCATGGGATACGACGGCTCCCATCCCGATTCCGACGCCTATTCTTCCATCTTCTTCCAGAACGCCAACAACTCCGTCCGCGTCACCGACGACTTCATGTACGCCGTCATCCGCGACACCGACTTCTCCACCAAGAAGGTGCAGGACGGCAGCGTCATGAAGACCTACAAAGCCAAAGACCTCCTCAAGAAACTTTCCGAGGCCACCTGGCACTGCGGCGATCCCGGCATGCAATACGACACCACGGTCAACCGCTGGCACACTTCGAAGAACACGGCAAGAATCAACGCGAGCAATCCCTGCAGCGAGTACATGTTCCTCGATGATTCCGCCTGCAACCTCGCCAGCTTGAACCTTCTGAAGTTCGCCCCCAACGGCACATTCGACGTCGAAGCCTACCGCCACGCCGTCGATGTCCTGATCACCGCGCAGGAAATTCTCGTCGACAACGCCGGCTACCCCACTGAAATGATCATGCGCAACTCGCATGACTACCGCCCGCTGGGCTTAGGCTACGCAAACCTGGGCGCGTTACTTATGGCCGCAGGCCTCCCGTACGACAGCGACGCCGGCCGCGACTATGCCGCCTGTGTCACCGCCATCATGTGCGGCGAAGC
>Ga0302326_10011425_pt1 | contig 19130 bp, 18 predicted proteins | sample Palsa_T0_3_FD_202264 | JGI IMG/M metagenome (GOLD analysis project Ga0302326, IMG submission 202264) | Peat permafrost microbial communities from Stordalen Mire near Abisko, Sweden - Palsa_T0_3 | ecosystem: Environmental > Terrestrial > Soil > Palsa > Peat permafrost | place: Sweden: Abisko...
GTCGGCCAGATGGGCGGCAGTTTCCTGCTGGTGCTCGCGGGAGATGGGAAAAACCATCCGCCAATGACTGCGCAGGAAATAAGAGCGCCAGGCTCCGCCGCATTCCTCCTTGAGCAATTGAGGACGGGCGGCGCTGAATTCGCGCAAACAGGCGAATCCTGGAATGACGATTTGGTTCCGCAGCGGGGCCACGCGGCGCGGGTTGCGCAACACCGTTTCCTGCGCCAGCCGCCGATACACCGCGTCATCCGCGATTTTCGCCTGCGCATCAAAGCGGGCATGGTAGAGAAATTGCCGCGCCGCGCGAACCAGGACGAAGCAGCGATGGGTGTAATCGGGCTTGGGCCTGCGCGGGCTGAATTTCATCTTGCCGGTTTCGGGCGAGAGGCGATATTCCCAAAGCAATTCGTTGGCGAAAGCAAAGCTGTCGCGCTCAAAAATGAAGCGCCGGGGGGCGGTGGCATCAATGGACGACATAAATCCCTTGCGCCAGAGATTAGGCTCGCGTTAACAAACTGACAATGCTTTACGAACGTTGGCGGCAAATGGCGGCGGCGCGCGCGGGCGAAATGGCGTTGCGGGATGTAGGGTCCGGCCGCCGCTGGACTTTCGTCCAGTTGGCGCAGGAAGCCGACAGGCGCATCGCGCCCGAGGGTCTGGCCCACCCGCAAGGCGACGGACCTGAATTTATTTTGACAGTCCTCGCGGCCTGGCGTGAGAACAGAGTGGTTTGGCCGTTGGAACCGGGGCCTGTGCCGCCGGCCGTGACGCTCCCACCCCCGCCTTGCATGCATCTCAAAAGCACCTCCGGCACGGTGAGCGACGCGCGCCTGGTGGCCTTCACGGCGGGTCAATTGGCCGCCGACGCGGACAACATTGTCGCCACCATGGGCCTCTCCCCAGATCAACCGAATCTCGGCGTCATTTCCTTGGCGCATTCTTACGGGTTCTCCAATCTGGTCACGCCGCTGCTGCTGCATGGCATTCCGTTGATTCTGGCGCCATCGGTTTTGCCGGAAGCGATCCGGCTCGCCGCCGCGAATGAAAAATGTTTGACACTGGCGGCCGTCCCGGCCATGTGGCGCTCGTGGCACGAAGCCCGCGCGATTCCGACCAACATCCGCGTGGCCATTTCCGCCGGCGCGCCGCTGCCGTTGGCGCTGGAGCGGGAAATTTTCGAGTCGTGCGGTCTCAAGATTCACAATTTTTACGGCGCATCCGAATGCGGCGGCATCGCCTACGACCCGAGTGACACGCCGCGCGCGGATGAAGCGCTGGCTGGCGCGCCGTTGCGCGGTGTCAAGTTGTCACTTAACGGCGAAGGCTGCCTGCGGGTGCAAAGCCAGGCCGTCGGGGAGACCTGCTGGCCGCAATCGATTGAAGCGATCTCCGGCGACATTTTCCAGACGACGGACGTGGCGGAATTGCGCGACGGACTGGTTTTTTTGCGGGGGCGTTTGAGCGATCAGATCAACGTGGCCGGCCGCAAGCTTTGGCCGGAAACGGTGGAGCGTGCGTTGCTGGCCCATCCGCACGTGCGCGAATGCCTGGTCCTAGGCGCACCCAGCCAACACGCCGAACGGACCGAAACGGTCATGGCGGTGGTGGCCGGCAATTCCACGGAATCGGAGTTGAGGCAATTCCTGTTGGAAACCTTGCCGGCGTGGCAAGTCCCGCGCGAATGGCGTTTCGTGCCCACGCTTTCTCCCGGCCTACGGGGGAAAATCTCCCGCGCGGAATGGCGTCGCCGCATGCTGGCGGGAAGTAACGCGACCACTATGGCCGGACCCGGATCATCGTCTTGACAGCGCGATTGCCGGCGGCCATGGACTGGAAGAGTCCCGGCAGGTCCTCCAGCAACGCTTCGCCATCGACAAAATCCGAGGCCCGCACCACCCCCGTCTCAATCAATTCCAGCGCTCGGCGGATCGTCCGCGGAGTGTGATGAAAACTCGAATAAATTGTCAGGTTGGAATAGTGCAGCAGATTTGTGTCAAGGGAAACGGTCGAACCGGCCGGGCAGCCGCCAAAAAAGTTGACCTTCCCGCCTTTACGCACCACGCGGGTGGCGGCCTGCCAGGCTTCCGGCTTGCCGACGGCCTCAATGACTACGTCGAATTCGTCTTGCTTCCCGATGGCCGCCACAAGGTCGCCTGACGCGCCCACGTCAATAATACGGTCCGCCCCCAGTTTTTGCGCCGTTTGCAGGCGCGGTCCGCGCCCGGCCAGGGCCACGCGGCAGCGCTCGTGGCGAGCCAGCGCGGCAAACATCAGGCCAATCGGCCCGCTGCCGATGATCAGCACGTTTTGACCCGGACGCGCTCCAACTTCCTCCCATCCCTGCACTACGCATGCCAGCGGTTCGGTCAGGGCCGCGTCGGCCCAGAGCGTCGCAGTCGCCAGCGGCAACATGTTTTTTTCCACCAGCCGCGATGGCACCACGACGGACTCGGCGTAAGCGCCATTCAGAAAGAGGAGGTCGTCGCAAAGATTTTGCTGGGCGCGCAAACAGGCGGCGCACGCGCCGCACGGGGCGGAATTGGCCACCACCACGCGCTGACCCAATTCCCAGCGGGCGACGCCCTCGCCCAACTCGCAAATCGAACCGGCGAATTCGTGTCCGAAGACCGAAGGAGGGACGATCATCCGGGCATGATAACCACGCTTGAAAACTTTGAGGTCGGTGCCGCACGTCAGCGCCGCCTCAATGCGGACGCGCACTTCCCCTTGAGCCAGAGGGCGCGGCTGGATATTTTCCACCCTCACATCTTCCCGCCCGTGGAGCACGGCCGCTTTCACGCCAGCAACCCGGGCACCACGTCGCCCTCGACATCTGTCAAACGAAAATCGCGCCCCTGGAAATGATAGATCAGCTTGGTGTGATCGAAGCCCAGCAAGCGAAGAATGGTCGCGTGCAGGTCATGCACCGGCACCGGGTCCTCCACGATATTGAAGCCAAGCTCGTCGGTCTTGCCCAGGGTCAAACCGGGTTTGATGCCGCCGCCGGCCAGCCACATCGAGAAGGCCTGTGGATGATGGTCGCGGCCCTCGCTGCGGCCGGCTTCCTTGTTGGTTTCGACCATCGGGGTGCGGCCAAATTCCCCACCCCAGATAACCAAAGTGTCTTCCAATAGGCCGCGCTGCTTGAGGTCTTTGATCAGGGCCGCGCAGGGTTTGTCGGTCCTGGCGCACTCATTCTTGACGCCGCCCGTGACATTGGAGTGATGGTCCCAGGCCTCATGAAAAAGTTGGACGAACCGCACGCCGCGTTCCACCAGGCGCCTCGCCAGCAAACAATTGTTGGCAAACGAACTCTCGCCCGGAACCGCCCCGTACATGTCCAGCGTCTCTTTGGATTCCGTCTTAATGTCCATCAACTCAGGCGCGCTGCTCTGCATCCGGAACGCCATCTCGAAGGCATTGATGCGCGTGGCAATTTCCGGATCGCCCACCACGCCCAGCCTTTCCTGATTCAATTGTTGGAGCGCGTCCAGGGACCGGCGCTGCATGGCGGGAGTGACGCCGGGCGGATTGGTCAAATATAATATCGGGTCGCCGCTTCGCCGGAAAGGCACGCCCTGGTAAACCGTGGGCAGAAAACCCGCGCCCCAGTTGCCGGAGCCGCCGCTGGTCCCGCCGGCTGAACTGAGCACGACAAAGGACGGCAGGTTCCTCGATTCGCTGCCCAAACCGTAACTGACCCACGCTCCCATGCTCGGACGCCCGAACACGGTTGAACCGGTATTCATGAAAATCTGGGCCGGGGCATGATTAAAGGCCGGGGTGTTCATCGAGTTGATGATGGCGATGTCATCGACCACCCCGGCCAGATGCGGCAGCGCCTCGGACAATTCCGCGCCGCATTGGCCATGGCGGGCAAATTTGAAGCGGGAAGCGAACAGGGCCGCGTCTGGTTTGATGAAAGCGTAGCGTTGGTCCTTGACGATTTCCTTGGGGACGGGCTGACCGTCGTATTTGGCCAGGCCGGGGCAATGATTGAACAAATCGAGTTGGCTGGGGCCGCCGGCTTGAAAAAGGTAAATGATCCGTTTGGCGCGCGCGGGAAATTGCGGCGCGTGCGGGGCCAATGGGTCCACGGGCGTGGCGGCGGAGGCGTCATTACCCTTCAACAACGAGGCCAGGGCGAGCGCGCCCAAACCCACTCCGCATTGGCGGAAGAAATAGCGCCGCGTCACAAAATTGCGGCGTTCGTTTAAAAAATGTTCGGCTTGATTCAACAGATTCATTCCTTTGTAATCGTTTCGTCCAAATTGAGCAACACCCGTGTGACCATCGTCCAGGCCGCCACCTTCTCCAGCTTGACGTCCTGGGGCGGGTTCTTGGCGTCCGGTGAGGCCACCTGCACGGCGCGGGCAGTGCGGTTCTCGAAAAAATCATCCTCTTCATGCAGGAGGGAGGAGAGCGTCGCCACTTCCTTGGGCTGCGGCTTGCGCCCCGTGCAAAGCTCGAAGGCATAATCAAGGCGCGCGCGGTCATCCTTGCCGCCGTGCTCCCAAACACGCAGGGCCATCGCTTGCGCCGCCTCCACAAAAACAGGGTCATTCAACGTGGTCAGGGCTTGCAACGGAGTGTCCGAGGGAATGCGGCGCGGACAAGGCGTCTCGCCCGTCGGCGCGTCAAATACCTGCAAGGACGGATAGGGCACGGAACGTTTGACAAATGTGTACATGGCGCGGCGGTAACGGTCGCGGGATTTGGTTTCCCAGGGCATGGGAGCGCCGTAGCCCAGGCTCAGCACGCCGTCGGGAATGGGCGGATAGACCGGCGGCCCGCCGACTTTACCGTCCAGCAATCCTCCGGCGCTCAGGGCGATGTCGCGAATGATTTCCGCATCGACCCGCACGCGCGGGCCACGGGCCAGCAGTTGGTTGTAGGGATCGCGCTCCAATATGGGCGGGGTCACGACGGATGATTGCCGATAGGCGGCCGATTCGGCGATGAGCCGTTGAATATGTTTGACATCCCAGCCGGAATCCATGAATTCGCAGGCCAGCCAATCCAGTAAGGCTGGGTTGGTGGGGGGATCACCTTGGGTCCCGAAATCCTCCACCGTGGCCGCCAGCCCGCGCCCAAAATATTCCTGCCAGATTCGATTGACCGCGACCCGCGCCACGGTCGGGTTGCGTTTGTCAACCATCCAGCGCGCCAGGGTGAGGCGGTTAAGAGGCGCGTCCTTGGGCAGCGGAGGTAGAATGGAGGGAACGCCCGGCTTAACCAGAGCGCCGGCCTTCTGCCAGTCGCCCCGGATAAAAATGTGTGTCGGACGCGGTTGGTCGCGCGCGGCCAGGACCAACGTTTTTGGCACGCCGGGCCATTGGCTTTGTTCTTCGTCGATCTTCTTGTTGGCTTCCTCCATGCGCGCATCGGTCAGCCGGTAGGAATCAAACAATTCCCGCTGCTGGGCCAGGGTGCGCTGCGCTCGCGGCAGGGCCAGAATCTCGCGCGCATGGCGGGTGAGCGGATCGGCCCGCAAAGGACGCGGCGCGGTCGTGGCGGAAATGCGAAAGCGTCCCAGCGTATGTTCGCCGCCGTAACTCTGATTAAGCATGAACTTGAGCACGGTGCCACCCTCGAAGCCAACCGCATCCTTGGCCTCGAAGACGGCCTGGCGGCTGCGGTTGCGGCGCCCGGGCAAATCCTCCACGCCCCAGCCAGTTTTGTTGGTGATGATGCCATCAATGGCCGCGGCGACGGGAAAGCCCGGTTGGGAAAAATCGGCGGTGGCATTTTGCAGGGGAACCGGGTTGGTCGCGGCGTTGGGGACATCGGGCGCGGCCTCGACGGAGAATTCGCTGAGGACGAAATTTCCATTGGCGGACCGCCCCGGCCCGTAGGCGGGCAAATTGGGATCAGCCAGCGCCTCAAGGCGAAAACCGGTGATGCCCTTGAGGCTGGTTTTGGCCGTCACAGTATATCCGGAAACAGGCGGACTGGAGGCGGTGGCCAGCAAGGAATTGTCATCCAATTTGGCGAATTTCGTGCCGACGCTGGCGTAATAGGTGTCTGGATCGAGAACTATCCAAGTCCCTTCCATGGCCTTCATGTCTTTTTCCCACGCTTCCATTTTTTGCGGAAGGTCGTCATATTGCGACATGAGTTGGTCCTCCAGGCCGGCTATTTTTTGCTCGATGGAAGCGCGTTTGGCCTGGGCCGATGTGTCAGGGACTTCCAATTCCGGTTCATCATCGTTGTTGAGGAAGGCGAAGAGTTGGTAGTATTCCTTTTGCGAAATGGGGTCGTATTTGTGGTTGTGGCACTGGCAGCAGTTGAGTGTCAAACCGAGGAAGGCCTTGCCCAAAACGTCCATGCGCTCAATGATGCCCTCGTTGCGGAATTGTTCGGGATCAATGCCGCCCTCCTCGTTGAGCATGGAATTGCGCAGAAAGCCCGTCGCCACTTTCTCCTCCAGCGTGGGGTTGGGCACAAGATCGCCGGCCAACTGATCCACTGTAAATTGGTCGAAAGGCAGATTGCGATTGTAAGCGTCGATGACCCAATCCCGGTAGGGCCAGATGGAGCGGGACAAATCTTTTTCGTAGCCATTGGAGTCCGCGTAACGCGCCACGTCCAGCCAGTGCCGCGCCCAGCACTCGCCATAATGCGGCGAGGCCAGCAACCGCTCGACTTCCTTGGCGTAGGCGTCCGGGGAACGATCCGAAACAAAGGCATTGATTTCCTCGAGCGTCGGAGGAAGTCCCGTCAAATCCAGACTCAGGCGGCGCAGCAAAGTTGGACGATCCGCCTCCGGCGAGGGCTGGAGTTTCTGCGCCTCCAGCCGGGCGAGGACGAAATAGTCGATCGGATTGCGCGTCCATTTCTTGGTTTTGACGGATGGAACCGGCGGACGCACCGGGGCCGTAAAAGCCCAATGATGGCGCGGATCGACCGCCTTGACCGAGGCGCTCTCCGGCCAAGCCGCCCCCTGGTCAATCCAGGCGCGGAGTATCCCGATTTGCTGGGCCGTCAGCCGGTCGCCCTTCGGCGGCATGACGAGGTCCGGCACTTGGCCGGCAACCAATTGGATCACGCGGCTTTCGGAGCTTTTGCCGGGGATGACATCCGGTCCGTGTTCGCCGCCTTGGAGGGCGATTTGTTTGTTGTCCCAGCGCAATTGGCTTTCATGCTTGTGCGCGCCGTGGCAATCGTAACAATTCCGGGCCAGGATGGGCTGGACATCGCGCGCGAAATCGATCGCGCCGGTGGCAGGCGGGGGCAAATCGGCGCCGGCGGCCGTTGCGCACAAGACAGCAAACGCCGCGCGGGAAAAAAATTTCCCGATGCGAACTGCTCTGGGCGTCAAAAATGGCACTGCTATAGCTTAGGTTAGACGAACTCCTGGGTAATATTATTCGCTTTCGGAAAAAAGGCAAGCGGGCGGGCAAAATCTCTTGCCTTGGCCAGCGGCAATTTGTAATCTCCACGCGTGAGAAAAGAAAGTGAAAATCCTTGACCCAGGAACTTAAAAATCATTGGCCATTAGACCCGAAGATTGCCTTCCTGAACCACGGTTCCTTTGGCAGTTGTCCGCTGGCGGTGCTGGATTTCCAAAAGGCCCTGCGCGACCGCATGGAGCGGCAGCCGGTCCAGTTTCTAGTGCGCGACCTGGAGCCGATGCTCGATCAGGCGCGAGCCGCCTTGGCTCAATTCGCCGGTGCGCGGACGGAGGACCTTGTCTTTGTTCCCAATGCCACCAGCGGCGTCAACACGGTCCTGCGCTCGCTCCCGTTCGCGCCCGGCGACGAATGGCTGGTGACCGACCATGAATACAATGCCTGCCGCAATGCGCTCGAATTCGCCGCCATCCGCGCCGGCGCGAAAGTCGTGGTGGCGAGAGTGCCCTTCCCGTTTCAATCCGCCGGCCAGATCGTGGAGGCCATCATGGAGCGCGTCACGCCACGCACCCGGCTGGCGCTGATCGATCACGTGACCAGTCAAACGGGTGTTATTTTGCCCGTGGAACGCCTTGTCAAGGAATTGGCGGCGCGCGGAGTGGACACCCTGGTTGATGGCGCGCACGGGCCTGGCATGGTGCCCCTGCTCTTGGATCAACTGGGCGCGGCTTATTACACCGGCAATTGCCACAAATGGCTCTGCGCCCCAAAAACCGCGGCGTTGCTGCACGTCCGGGCTGACCGTCAACAATTCATTCATCCTTTGTCCATCAGCCACGGATTGACTTCGCCGCGGACGGACCGGTCGCGGTTTCAGATTGAGTTTGCCTGGACGGGCACGCTGGACCCAACGGCCTGCCTGAGCGTGCCGGAGGCCCTGCGTTTCATGGAGAAACTGGTTCCCGGCGGCTGGCCGGAAATCATGGCGCGCAACCACGCCCTGGCTCTGGAAGGAAGGAGAATTTTGTGTCAAACATTGGAAATCACCGCGCCCTGCCCCGACGAGTGCATTGGCTCGATGGCCTCGGTGCCGCTGCCAGACGCGCGCGAGAACGAGCGGGGCGCGCCGCCGCTTTACATAGACCCGTTGCAGGATCATTTGCTGGCGCGGCATGGCATTGAAGTGCCGGTCGTCTCATGGCCAGGATTTCCCAAACGGTTGCTGCGCATTTCGGCGCAATTGTACAACAGCCGCGAACAGTGGGAGTTGCTGGCCGGAGCGTTGAGGGAAGCCTTAAGGTGAGTCATGATCGCATTGATTGATTTCGCTTCGGGCAATTTGCGCAGCGCGCAAAAGGCCCTGTTGAAGGTCGGCGCGGATGTCCGCGTGGTCAGACGACCGGAGGAAATCAACGGCGCTCGCGCGGTAGTGCTGCCGGGCGTCGGCGCATTCGACGATTGCATGCAGGCGCTGCGAAAGCAGGAATTGATGGGGGCGGTGAGGGAGTTTATCAAAACGGGGAAGCCCTTCCTGGGAATATGCGTCGGCTACCAGGCCTTGTTCGACCGGAGCGAGGAGTTCAACAGTTGCGCGGCAGGATTGGAAATTTTTCCCGGCAAAGTCGTCCGTTTCTCGGACAAAACCGGCCTCAAGGTGCCGCAGATCGGTTGGAATCAACTGAACATCGTCCGCCGCGAGTGCCCTATTTTTCAAGGGATACCAACCGGCAGTTATGTTTATTTTGTCCACAGTTATTTTCCCAAACCGGCGGACTCAGCCATCACCGCGACGGAAACCACTTACGGCGAACCGTTCGCCTCCTCGGTCTGGCGCGACAATGTCTATGCCACGCAATTTCATCCGGAAAAAAGCCAGGCCGTGGGATTGCAATTGCTCAAGAACTTTGTCGCCTTGAGCCAGTGAATCGCTGTCTGTCTACTCTGGACGAGGGTCGGCGCGTTTCAGCACACGTTTGAGAAAATCGGGGTGGCGACGCTCATGGACAAGCCCAAGAAAGTAAATGGTGTCCTGGACAACGCTATAGTAGATATAGTACGGAAACGGGCGGGTTCGGCGGCAAGGAAAGCCATGGGGACCCACATGGCCGCGACCGCTCCATTTCACGATTTCTCGTACCTGGCCGGCAACCCGCTCTCGGAAGGCGCTGGCCAATTGTTCAGAGATCGCTTCGTATTTCCGCTCACCTGCCGCCAAATCAATCTTGAACTGGCTGCTGAAGAACGCCTTCACAGAGGCTTGCCGAAGACTTCTTCAAACGAAAGACCGGCATCGGCACCTGATAGCAAGTGTTCGAGGCGCCGGCTCAAATCCGCCCTGATCTGTTCGTCTCCATCCGCTTCACTATCTAGACTGTCAATCATGAGCTTGGCCAGATCGGCCCGCTCATCCGGCGGCAAGCAGAGGGCTTCTTCTGCCAATGAAATGTTGCTCAACGGCATAAATCAACTTAAAGCCAAATGGTCTGGCTGCGCAACTGTTTTCGCGCCGGGCACACGTCACTTTCCAACCAACGATCTCAAAGTGGCGATGTTCTCAATATCTTCGTGCAGGTCGTCGGATTTGTGGGTTTCCAGGCAGCCCGGCGTTTTTTTGAAGCGGGCGTCGTTGACGATGTGGCGAAATCCTTCCATGCCGATCTTGCCCTGGCCAATGTGTTCGTGCCGGTCCACCCGCGAATTGAGGTCGGTCTTGGAATCGTTCAGGTGAAAGGCCGCTATTTGTTTGCGACCGATCAACGCGTCCAATTGCCCGATGGTTTTGTTCCAGCCCTTGGCGGTCCGAATATCGTAGCCGGCGGCGAACAAATGGGCGGTGTCAATACAAAGGCACAATCGTTCCGGCTTTTCCACACGGTCGAAAATGGCCGCCAGGTGTTCCAGTTGGTTTCCCAGGCAGCTTCCTTGCCCCGCTGTGTTTTCGAGCGCGATGCGCACCGGAGAATCTTTCGTCGCGCGTGCAACCTCGTCCAAACCGGCGACGATTTGCGCCAACCCGGCCTCCTCGCCCGCGCCCAGATGCGCGCCTGGATGCAACACCACGAACGGCAGCCCCAGCGCGCCGGCAAACGTGATTTCCTGGATGAGCGATTGCAGGGATTTGTCGCGGTTGGCGGAGGGCGGCGCGCCCAGATTGATCATGTAGCCGGTGTGGCCGAAAACAACGGCCAAACGCAACCGCTTCCATTCTGCCGAAAAGCGGTTTACATCCTCGGAAGAAGGCGCGCGCCCGAACCATTGCATATTACTCTTGACGAAGATTTGGGCACATTGCCCCTTGATCTTCTCCGCGCGTTCTAAAGCCTTGTAAGCACCCCCGGCCGTGGAACAATGAGCGCCGAAAATCATGTTGAACAATGCTATAACAAATGGTGTCAGAACACAAGTGGACTCCTGACACTCTATGCGTAATCCGATTATCATAACGGGCTTGGTGTGCGCCGCCTTTTTGACCGGCTGCGCCAGTTACATCACCCCGGGCGGCAGGGCCGATCTCAGCGCCATGAGCAGCCCCTCTATGCGGGAGAATTTTGCGGCCAAGCCGGAGGCGGGATTCCCGGCAGGCATTGCGGCGGTGCGCGTTCAGGCTCCCGGTTACCAGAACTACCACACGCGGTGTGACGGCGGCGTTTACGGCCGGGGCCGTTACTCAGTCATCACCGTGAAGGAAGTTGAGGATAATGCGGATATGGAGCGTCTGACCCGTTTGCCGCAAGTGGGCGGATTGATCACCTTCAGCAGCCTCTTGCTGCCTGCGGCTTGTTCGTCTGACTTGGAATTGCGTGAAGCTGCCGCCAGACTCAAAGCCGACATGGTCCTTCTCTATACGTTTGACACAACCTTCCACAACAATGACACATCGACCGCCCTCAACGTGGTAACGCTCGGTCTTTCGCCAACGCGCCAGGTATTTGTCCATGTGGCCGCGTCGGCCCTGCTCATGGATACGCGAACGGGATTCATCTACGCCGCGCTGGAGTCCAACGAGAAGCGCAAAGTCCTCTCCAACGCCTGGGAATCGCGAGAGAGCGCCGACCGGGCGCGACGCGACGCGGAAAAGGCGGCCTTCAAAGAGTTGGTTGGCGAGTTTGAAAAGAGTTGGCCGCAGATTGTTGAGCGCGCCAAGAAGGGGGTCTAACTCACAGCTTCTCCGGCGTTTGCAGCAAAGACGCCACGCGCGATAACAACCGGCCGGCCGCGCCGCCGTCCAGCACCCGATGATCGAAACTCAGGGTCACGTTGCACTCCATCACGGGCACGAATTGATTCTTCTTTTCATCCCAGAAGGGAACTTTCCGGCCCGCGCCCAGACCGAGCACCAGGGTCTGTTCCGGCAACGGTATGGGCGTGGCCCATGTCAAACCGAATGTTCCGAAATTGGTCACGGTGGCGATGGAGCCGCCGGTGGCATCAGGCGGCAGGCGGCGTTGCCGGGCCAATTCCACCAATTCGTTGTAGCGGTCCACCAGCGAGGCCAGCGGGCGCACATCGACGTCCCGCAACACGGGCACCAACACGCCATCTTCAGCTTCGACGGCAAAACCGACGTCGATGGAAGGCGGGTGAACGATCTTGTTGCCGACCAGCCTCCCGGCTGGAGCGCTGTTTTCGGCCAGGGCCAGCGCCAGGGCGCGCAACGCGTAGAGCGCGGGACCGATCTTCGGACGGCTGACCTTGCGGTGCATCAGCATCGCCTCCAACGGGCACGGCAGCGCCACCGTGGCGAGGGGCCGCGTCCAACTCCGCCGCATGGCATCGGCCACGGCGACGCGCATGCTGGAGGCGTTGGTCAATTTGTTGGTTTCAAGGTGGGCCAGAAAGGTTTCAAAGTCCTGAATGGTCACGCGCCCCGCCGCGCCGCTGCCGGCCAGGCCGGCCAAGTCGGCCGCGTGCAGGCCCAACTCGTTCATGCGCGCCTTCATGCGCGGCGACATGTAACTGGCGCCCGCCGCGTGCGCCGGCACGGGCAGGCCGCGCACCATCGGTTGCACGTCGGGCCGCACTTCGATTGCCGGATTTTCGGCGCTTTCGCTTGACGTGGCCTCCGTGTCAGGCCGCTCTTGATCCAAACCCAGTCGCAACGCTTCTTCGGGCGATAATTCAATGTGGCCCAAGACCGCGCCTACCGGATAGCTTTCCGTGAGCCTGGCCGTGATATTGACAACTTTTCCCCCGCACGGGGCGGCCACGTTCATGGTCGCCTTATTGGTCTCCACCTCGATGACATCCTGGTAGGCGGCCACGACCTCGCCCGGCTTGACCAGATAATTGACAATGGTGGCCTCGGCGATGGATTCGCCCAGTTGCGGCATGATGATGGGCAGTTGCTTCATATTACATTTGCAGCAAATTCCGCGCGGCGGCGCAAACGGTCTGAGCCGTCGGGCGATGCACCAGCCAGAGATTAGGATGGTAGGGGATGGGCGTGTCTTTGGCGTTGAGACGTTGCGGCGGCGCGTCCAAGAGACCGAAACCTTCGGTCGCCACGCGCGCAATGACTTCCGCCGTCACTCCGCCCCACGGGAAAGACTCCCCGACGCACAGCAATCGCCCAGTGCGCGCCACTGAGGCCATGACAGTATCGGTGTCCAGAGGTTTGATGGTGCGCAAATCCACTACCTCGATTTCCGAGCCTTCGGCGGCCAATTCCTCGGCCGCGGCCAGGGCGTCCTGCACCATCGCGCTGTAAGTCACGATGGTCAGATCGCGCCCGGCGCGCGCGATGCGTGCTTTGCCGACGGGCATCGCTTCGGTCGGCAACGCGGGGGCTTTTAGATGAGAGTAAAGGCGTTTGTGTTCGCAGAAGATGACCGGGTCATCAATCGCCACCGCTTCCAACAACATGCTGTAGGCGTCCTCGACAGTCGCCGGCGTCATGACGATCAATCCCGGATAATGCGCGTAAAGGGATTCCATGCTCTGGCTGTGAAACGGCCCCGCGCCGGAGGTGCCGCCAGAGGGCAATCGAATAGTGATCGGGCACGGCACCTGCGTCCGCCAAAAGAGCGTCGCCGCCTGATTGATGATTTGATTCAAACCCGGCGTGGAAAAATCGGCGTATTGCATCTCGATGATGGGCCGCATCCCTTCAATGGCCGCGCCGATGGCCGCGCCGACAATCGCATCTTCGCTGATCGGCGCATCAAGCACGCGGCCGGGAAAATCCCGGGCCAGGTTCTTGGTCGCCTTGAACGCGCCCCCGAAGGCGCCGACATCCTGTCCGTAAATAAAAACGCGTTCGTCGTCGGCCAGGGCCTTGGCCTGCGCTGCGCGAATGGCTTCCAGATAGGTAATGCTCATGGCTGCGCGGCGGGCGCGAGAATTTCAAAGACCTCGGTCAGGTGGCTGGAGGAAAGTGCGCACCAATTTTCCGTGTAAGGATCAGGCGCAGGTTCGCGTTGCACAGTGGCCACGGCTTCATCGACTTCCTGCGTGACCTCTTGGCGCAACGCGCGAATGGCATTGGCGTCGGCCCAGCCCTCGCTCAGCAAACGCTCCTCAGCCACCTTCAAGCAATCTCGCCCCAGCGGGGATTTTTTGAGCTGCGGATCAATGTAAGTGGGGTCGTCATGTTCGCCATGCCCGCAAAGACGGAGCAAGCGGCCGACGACCATTTGCGGTCCGCCGCCCGCGCGCGTTTGAGCCACCGCCGTCGCGAGGACCCGCAAACATTCCTCCAAATCCGTGGCATCGACGCGGTGGGCGGGAACGCCGTAACCGACGGCTTTGTCCATCAGATCTTTGCAGGCAAATTGGCGCTTGTTGGGCGTGGAATAGGCGTATTGATTATTGGCGACCACCAGCACCAGAGGCAGCCGTTCCACCGCCGCCTGGTTGAGGGCCTCGTGAAAAGCGCCGGTGGATGTGCCCCCATCGCCAATCGAGGCCGCCCCCACGCAGCCGTCCATTTTCTTGAACCGCCGCGCCATCAACGCGCCATTGACCACAGAAATCATCGCCCCCAAATGGCTGATCATGGGCAGAATGCCTTCCCGCGGCCGTCCGCGATGCACGTTGCCATCCCGCCCCCGCATCGGGCCAAGAACGGAGCCGAGATAAGTGCGCACGGCATCGAGCACCGGTTCACCGAAAGCCAGTCGTCCGGCGCCGTCGCGGATCAGCGGGGCAAAAACATCCCCTTTGCGCAAGGCCAGCCCCATCGAAACGCTCAATGCCTCCTGGCCGCGTCCGAGAAAGACCCCGCCCTGAATTTTGCCCGCGCGGTAGAGGCCGGCCATTTTCTCATCCAGCACCCTGGACAGGAGCATGAATCGAAAGGCCTTCAAATAGTACGCTGGAAAGGAAGACGCCTCCTCCTGCGCTCCGCAACATTCCAAAGTTTGCTGCATGGGATATAGTTTAACCTACCCTTGGATGTCGGCCAAGCAGAATTCAAGCCCCCGCAAAACCAAGGACTAGATTTGCGCCCTGCGTGTTCAACCAGGCCCTTTGTCAAACCGGAACACGCAGCAACCCAAATCAAGCTGGTTTTCATTGGTGGCCACGCGATGTTGGAAGGCGGGCACAATCCGGCAATGAACATGTTTGCCGCGCCGGTCTGTCTCCACGATGCCGGCTTGCCGCAGAACACGAAGATGTTTGGAGACGTTGTATTGGGAAACGGCCAGCCGTTCCGCCAGTTCGCTCACCGTTAGGGGGCTGGAAAGCAATTCCTGCACCATCCGCCACCTGGTCTTGTCCGCCAGGGCCTTGAGAAATGGTGTGCAGCAACCAAAATCAGGCGTTGTCATAGGAGGATTCTAACCTCACCACTGAACATTGTCGAGCCGCGTCCACAACGAGTTCGTGGCCATTTCACCCTTTCATTGGGGCCAATTCCGGTTATAATCTCTGCCTGATGTTACCGACACAGGATCTCAACGTTAAACAGATCGTCCGCCTCTCGACGCCGCGCGCGTTGAAGGATGCGCTGCCCGTTCCAGAGGCCGCCAACGCAACGGTTGTCAACGGCCGCCAAGCCATCCGCAATATTCTGGCTCAAAGGGATCCGCGTTTGCTGGTCGTGGTGGGGCCGTGCTCGATTCATGATGTTCGAGGCGCTATGGACTATGCCAGCAGGTTGTCCCAATTGCGCGAGGAACTTGGCGACCGCATGGAGATCATCATGCGGGTCTATTTCGAGAAGCCCCGCACCACCATTGGCTGGAAGGGCCTCATTAACGATCCGCACCTGGATAATTCGCATGACATCGAAACGGGCCTTCAGACCGCCCGCCGCCTGCTGCTGGACATCGCGGGCATGGGCCTGCCGGCGGCCACGGAATTTTTGGATCCCATCATCCCCCAATACATCGCGGAACTGGTCAGTTGGGCCGCCATCGGCGCGCGCACCACCGAATCGCAAACCCATCGCGAAATGGCCAGCGGTCTTTCCATGCCGGTCGGTTTCAAAAACGCCACCGACGGCACTCTGCAAATCGCCATCGACGCGCTGGGGGCGGCCATGCATCCGCACAGCTTCATCGGCATTGACCAGGATGGCGCGACCAGCATCATCCGCACGACGGGCAACGCCGTGGGGCATGTCGTGCTCCGGGGCGGACGTTTGCGCACCAATTACGACGCGGGCAGCATCGCCGAAGCGGAGGAACAATTGGCCGAACACGGTTTGCCCCGCGTCTTGATGGTCGATTGCAGCCATGCCAATTCGGGCAAACAACCCGCGCGCCAGGAGGATGTCTGGCGCAGCGTCATCCAACAGCGCGCGCAGGGGACGCGCTCGTTGATCGGCCTGATGGTGGAAAGTTATTTGGAAGAAGGAGCGCAACCTTTTCCCAAAGATCCGGTTAAACTCCGCTATGGCCTCTCGATCACCGACGGCTGCGTGGGCTGGGAAACCACGGAACGGTTGCTGCGATGGGGGCACAATGAGTTGGGAAAGTTATGAATCTCCGTTCTCTGGTCTCGTTGGCCAAAACCGAGGGCGCCAGCGACCTGCACATCGAACCGGGGCTGGCGCCGGTCTTGCGCGTGCGCAGCCAGTTGCGCGCCGTCGGCGAGCCGGTCGCGCCCGCGTCGTCCCTGGAATGGGCGCGCGAAATCATCGATCCCGACGATTGGCCCCATTTCCAGGAGCGCCGCTCCTTCGATCTTTCCAAAGTGATCGAGGGCCTTCGCTGCCGGATCAACGTCTTGCACACCGCGCGCGGCGTTGGTTTTGCCATTCGCTTGCTGCCCGCCTTCCAGCCGACTTTGGAGGCGCTCAATCTGCATCCGGATCTCAAACAAATGGTTCAACATGCGCACGGTTTGGTGCTCATTAGCGGACCGACCGGCTGCGGGAAAACCACCACCCTGGCGGCGCTGATCCAGACCATCAATTTGAGCGATGCCTTTCACATCGTCACCATCGAGAACCCGATCGAGTACACCTTTCGCCCGCGCAAGGCCTTCATCCGCCAGCGTGAAGTGGGCCGCGACACCCCCAGCTTCGAGCAGGCGCTGCTGGACAGCCTGCGCGAAGACCCGGATGTGTTGATGGTCGGGGAAATGCGGGAGCCGGAAACGATGCGGCTGACCCTCAGCGCGGCCGAGACGGGGCATTTGGTTTTGGCGACGGTTCATTCCTCCAATTGCGCCGAGGCGTTGCAACGGGTGGTGGGCGCGTTCCCGGCGGAGATTCAGAACAACGTCGCCGCGCAACTGGCCGATTGCCTTATTGGCGTCATCTCGCAGCGGTTGCAATTCCGGCCCAATTTGAACATGTGCGTGCCCGAATGCGAAGTGCTCATGGCCGCGCTGCCGATCAAGAACTACATTCGCAACCGCGACTTTTTTAAAATTGTCAACTCCGTGGAGACCGGCGCCGAGCACGGCATGTGGACTTTCCAACGCTACCGCGGCTGGCTGGACAAGCGTTCCAGCTTCCATTCCCCCTCGCGCGAATCCGAGCCGGAAGAAGAGGAATCCGCCGCGCCTTCGGCCAAATACGCCCCCCGGCTGCCCGCCGCGCCATCGCCCATCCGCACCGTCGCTGCCAGCGCCGCTCCCGCCGCGCCCGCTGCCCGGCCCGAGGCCGGCCGAATCGAGATCGAGCCGACCGAATCCTTCGAGAAAATCCTCAAGAAGCCGTGATGACGGCGGGAGGCCACGGTGAAGGCGGCCTTGTCAACCATGAGCTTTAGATGCAAATAACCGTTGACATACGAGGGGAAGCCATGTTAGACCCTAGCTCGGATAGAGCACCAGTTTTTATATTGGCTTGACTTGACAAAGGTGGTTATGAGCATTGAAAAACATTCGTCCAAGGCAGACTCGTGTTTCGAACGGGTCCGGCCCGGTTTCAGATTGGCCACGCTTCTGCCCATGTTCCTTTGCGCCGTTCTCCTGGCAGGATGCGCCCATCGCTACGACATGATACTGACCAATGGCGCGCGTATTACCAATGTTTCCAAACCCGAATTCCATCGGGATGAAGGCGCTTACTATTACAAGGACGTGACTGGCAAAGTCCGCCACATAAACTCCGGTCACGTGATCGAAATCAAGCCGCACTCCGGCAAGAACACGACGCCGGGGACCGTGCAGCAATAAATCGTTCCACGAATTTTCCCAGCATGTCGGTTTCCAGATTGACGGCTCCGCCGACCTTGCGTTCGCCAAGGGCCGTGATCTCCCTTGTGTGCGGTATGATCCAAATGTCGAAACTTTTGCGCCGCACCGCCGCCACGGTCAGGCTGATTCCATCCACCGCAATGGAACCTTTGAAGACGACATACCGCATGATGTCCGCCGGGGCGGCGATTTCCAGGATGTAGTCCTTGCCCGCCTGCTCCCAGCGCCGGATGCGGCCCAAGCCATCAATGTGGCCGGTGACAAAATGGCCGCCCATGCGGTCGCCGACACGCAAGGCGCGCTCCAAATTGACGCCCGCTCCCGGCGCGGCAAACTGCAAATTGGTGCGCCGCCAGCTTTCCTGAAGCAGGGCGAATTGCAGCAGTTTGTCTTTGCCCTTAGGGCTTATTTTTTCCACCGTCAGGCAACAGCCGTTCACGGCCACGCTGTCGCCGGCTTTAAGGCCGCGCCCGCAAACGCGGGCCAGCACTTGCAATTCAATGGCGGCCTCGCCAGGCCGCACCGCCACGATCCGCCCCGTTTCTTCAACGATTCCTGTAAACATATCCTGACAATAATAAATCATCGTCCATCCGGCGCCAGTGCGCCCCGCTCAATAACGGCGCCTGGCTCAATTTTCCGACGCCCTCGCCCGCAACAGCCTTGGGAGCGCCACGCCCGCCAATCACCATTGGCGCGTAAAAGAAGAACACCCTCCCGGCCACGCCCGCCGATAAGAAGGACGCATTCGTTTCCCCGCCTCCTTCCACCAGCAACGAAGTCACCTCCTCCTGGCCGAGTTTTTTGAGCAGCCACTTCAAATTAATGCCATTCGCCCGAGCTGGAGCGCGGAGCAACCGCACCCGGCGGCCCAAAGCCGTGGCGCGACGTGACGGGGCCGCCTTCGTCACCACCACGATGGTCAAGGCCGCGTGCGAGTCGGAAACGACTTTGGCCGTTAGCGGCGTGCGGGCGCGCGGATCCAAAATGATTCGCCGCCAGCGCTTCTCTTTGAAACCCGGCAGGCGCACGGTTAGGCTTGGATCATCGGCCAAAACTGTGTTGACGCCAACGAGAATCGCGTCCGCGCCCGCGCGGAGCTTCATCCCCACGGCGCGCGCTTTTTCTCCTGTAATCCAACGCGACTCCCCCGCCATGGTCGCGATCTTTCCATCCAGGGACATC
>Ga0302326_10011427_pt1 | contig 19128 bp, 13 predicted proteins | sample Palsa_T0_3_FD_202264 | JGI IMG/M metagenome (GOLD analysis project Ga0302326, IMG submission 202264) | Peat permafrost microbial communities from Stordalen Mire near Abisko, Sweden - Palsa_T0_3 | ecosystem: Environmental > Terrestrial > Soil > Palsa > Peat permafrost | place: Sweden: Abisko...
CCCGGGTACCGCTGATCGAATATACCTCGAGCGAAGTGTTGCCGGCGACCGGCAGTTCATAGCTGATCATGGTATTGCCGCCGGACACAGGGTTAGGATAGATCGCCAGTCCGAGCTTTGTCACCGGCGTGGCGACGGTATCGGTAACGGCCGTGTCGGTCGCCCTGAGGTTTTTATTAATATAGACGTGATATTCTCCCGCACCAAGGGTGACCGTTTGTGAAGCGCCGGTCGCCAGGATGCTATCGCCGCTAAGATAGTCATACCAGATCCCGGCGTCCGCAAAACTTACCGATGCCGAGGCGGGGACTACATCGAAATTCCCGACGACCATCGCGCTGAGGTCGCCGCCGGCCACCTGCAAATATTTGAAATTATCGCTAAGCGAGTAGGTGGTCTGCCCGGTCGCCAGGTCAGGATAAGAAGCGCGTAATTTCAGGAGCGCCGCGTAGACGTCGTGCAATTTTTTCCTGGAAGTATCCTGCAGGTAGTCCCAACGGATGGGTTTCGGATCGGTGCGGCAGGTGCCGGTCGGGTCTACTGTGCCATTAGGGCACCAATTGACACTATAATCGAACCCCAGCTCTCCGAATTCCGTGAGCATCTTCGGCCCTGGCGCAAGGGCCCAGAAGACGGTGGACATGGCATCGCGCGCCAGGCCGGTGGCCGTATCCTTTATAGTATAAGTGCCGCTGCTATTGCCATACTGTTCATTGTTGTACATCAGCCGTTCGTCATCATGGCTTTCCTGGTAGACGACGAGTCCGGGGTTGTTCCATCCACCCAGTGAAGTATAGATGCTGCCTGTGAGGTCCCAGGTCGCGCCGCCGGGCGAGGGTGTGTTATAGCCCATGGTCGCCTGGTTATAATTGGTGTTGAGGTCTTCGCCCCACAGGAGCATGCCATAGTTGGCTTCGACCTGCTGCTCGCTGTTGTCGGCGAACATCTCGAGGATACAGTAGCTGCCGGGTGAGGCCGCCTGCATCTGGTTATAGATCGTATCCCAGGTGGCGACGCGGCTCGCGTCATAATTGCCCCATGCCGCGACATTGCAATTGTTGCCCGTAGCATCGCAGGTGTTCGTCTGAGTAAACCCCTTGGCGAGGTCCCAGCGATAGCCGTCGACATGATAGTTGGTCAGCCAGTAGTTGACTACGCGCCGGGTGAAGTCGATGGTAGCCGGACTCTCATGGTTGAACTGGTAGCCCACATTGTCCGCATGGGTAGGATACTGGTTGAACCAGGGGCTATTGGCCGCCGGGATGGAAAGGGCATTGTTCCAATACATCTGTACCATGGGAGAGCTGCCAAAAGAATGGTTCATCACCAGGTCCATGATCACCGCCATACCCTGTTGATGGCAGGCATCCACGAACTGCTTGACTTCCGTGGCGGTGCCGTATACTTTATCCGGCGCGAAATAGAAATTGGGATTATAGCCCCAGCTGACGGCGCCTTCGAAGTTCGTGATCGGTTCTATCTCCACGGCATTGATCCCCAGGTTCCTGAGATAACCCAGGGTATCGATCAGGGACTGCCAGTTGCCGGCGCTTGTAAAATCGGCCAGCCAGAGCTCATAAATGCGCAGGTTCTTTTTGTCCGGGCGTTGGAAGTTAGTGACCTGCCAGTTGTAAGCGGGCTGTCCCGGCTGGATGATGGAGGCGAGCGTGCCGGCTGCGGCGGCGGGGAATGTTGTCAGATTGGGGTAGGTGGAAGCGGGAATGGAAGGGTCCACGCTTTTATCCAGCACCTTTTCCGTATTATAGTCCGCGAGCTGCAGGGTATCGTCGATCACATATTGATAGGCATATTCCGTACCGGATGTGAGCCCGTTGATTGGCAGCCAGTAATAATTGCTGTCCGGCGTCTCGTTCATCTGGTAAGCCGGCTCCTGCGTCCAGTTGTTGAAATCGCCGACTACAACGATCTTATGTTTTAGGGGGGCATAGACGACGAGTAAGGCAGCCGTGTCGCCGGGCAGGTAGTTGATGCCTTCGTTTGCGCCTGCAGGCAGGGCCGCGATGTTCGAGGCGGCGCCGACGTAGAAACTGATCGTATCGGCGAGGGTGGTCGTTCCATCGGTTGCCGTGGCGATGACCTGCTGGTTCCCGGCGGTGGTGATGTGGAGGGTGGTCGAAAGGGAATCCGCGCCAGTGCTTGTCGCCGCCGTAGCGCCGTTTAAGGTGAGACTGATCGTAGCGGCCTTATTGGTGATGAAGTCCACGGGCAGGGTGTCTCCTATCGATTTGGTGATCGACTGCGGAATAGGTGAATAGGTAGGTTGAAAAGGGGGAAGAATAAACTTGCCGCCAAGGGCTGTAGTATATATGGGCACATACATATTGCTCCCGTCAGCATTGCGTTGAGCCAGGTTACCGTTGTCGCCCCAGAATAAGATGGCGATCTTATAAATGACCTCCGCTGCCGGCACACCGAAGTAAGAGCGGATATCGCGAAGAGTGAGCGAAAATTGATTATTTCCGAGGTAGGTCGTCCTGACGGCGGCATTGGCTACACCCCATACACAATTGGGGGGCACATAGCGCCAATCCGAGGAGCTGGAGCTGGAATCGGTGATCAGGCCCATATAAGCATATACGCCTGTGTCACCGGCATTCAAAAGCCCCTGGTTGCCAAGGGCACAGTTGACCGTTATGGTAACCGTGCTGGTGTCCTGCGGAAAGGGCGGATTAATGATAAGCTCCTGGCCTCTTGCCGCATGCAGGAAGACCAGGAGCCCCGTGAGTATGCACAATCGTTTCATAGTGCCGCTGTTACTACGATGGAGTAACGGTGAGCGTGTTCGTTATAAAGTTGACATCGATCAGATAACTGCCGGTTGCGGCCGGGGCAGGGGTATTCGAGCTTGGCACCGCGTTGTTCAACAAAAGCGGCGTTCCACCCGCGGCCGTACCATCGGCGCTGCCGCCGTATTTAGTAGCATAGCTGCCGGTGTTGACCGGTAAGAATAAATAGGAATTTCCGCTGGACAGGGAGAGGGTGAGCTGGAATTCAGCATTTGTAACTTGCGTGAATTGCTGCGACGGTGTCGGCACAGGAACAGTCCAACCGCCAGCCGTGGCGGCGCCGACGATAAACAGGGTGCCAGGCACCGCGTTGCCTGTATAAGGCGTTACCGTGTAGGAGTTCGTTTGGAAGTTGACGATGATCTCATACAGTCCGCTGCTTGCCGGCGCCGGCGTGTTACTGGTCGGCACGGCGCTATTCGCGAGCAATGTTCCGCCGCCTGTGGCTGTGCCGTCAGTGGCGCCGCCATATTTATTGGTCCAGCTGCCGTTGACCGGCAGGAATACGTAACCTCCCCCCGCGGTCAGATTGATGATGATCCCAAATGAGACGGCGTTGATCTGCGTAAACTGCTGGGCCGGTGTCGCAACCGGGTTGGTCCAACCATTTGCGGTGGCGTCCCCGACTAAATAAAGATCTTTCGGCGCGGCAGTATACGATGTCAGGCCGAGAACAACCACATTGGAAACAACTGCCTGATTGGTGTAAGTGGAACCGATATAGCTGACGATCCTGAACTCCACATTCTTCGTGGAGCCGCCGATCACGCCGGCAGCGATGGCTGCACTATTAAGGGCATTGACCGTCAGGGTCGAGGTCAGCGATGTCCCATAATCGATGGTCTGCGGGCTTGCGAAATTCCCGCCTACCGTATCAAGCTGTAAAGCATAATTGATCGTATCGCTACCGTAAGGGCTCGCCGTCCAGTTGAACGAGATCGCGTTATTTGAAGCGTTGCCGATCTGCAAAACCAACGGCGACGTAGAGGATGGCGTAAGCGTGATGGGGACCGTATACGGCGTCACTGTCACCGTCACAACATTAGATCGATATTGCTCATTATTATTCGCATAAGAGGAAGTGACCCTTATATCGATGCTGTAGGGCTTTCCGCCGCTATAGCCGAAAGCAGCCATGATGCTATCGAGGTGACTTCCGGTAAAGGAATAATTCCGCGGTCCTGTTATTACAATGGTGGATTCACCCGCAAAGTTCTTTCCCGTAGAATCCAGTTCCACAATGAATTGCTGGTTGGCGGAGTCGGTGGAATATTTAGGATTGGTCCATGTCAGCGTTAACACAGTCGATGTCGAATCGTTTGTCGGCGGCGTTATGGCAGACGCCGAACTGGTCAGAACCGGGGCGCTGCCGTTGGCGAAATAGGTATTATCGACCTTTTTCACGCATGCCGAGAATCCTATTCCGATCAGGGAGGCAACTAAAAGTATCGCTGGGATAATTTTTTTCATGACTACAATTATTGGGTGATGGTATAGGTGCCTGTCTGGAAATTGAACGTGATCGTATAAGTGCCGCTGGCAGTAGGGCCATTGAAGTTATTAGCGGAGTTGTAGGAAAAAGTCCCCCCCGTCGTCGCTGAATTGGCATTCGACGTGGCATACTTGTTGTTCCAGTTATTCGCAGGCACCAGCAGGAATTGCTCGCCTCCTATCAGGGGCATCGTGATGGTCCATAAAGTCGGGCTCAGTTCGGTCATTTGCTGACCTGCGATAGTAGCCGGCATACCTGCGGACATCCATCCATCGGCAGTGGCGTCGCCGGTAATCCAAAGGGCGCTCGGGAGTTGAGGGACAGCCGGCGGGGTAGCATAGGGTGTAACCGTAAAATTCAGGGCGTTGGAGTACAACATTTCGGCTTTGGGGCTGCCCGCGGTTAACGGCGCCAGGAAGGATGCTATCCGGACCTGGATGTTGTGCATCACACTTGTGTCCAGAAACATCGTGTTGGTCAACACCCCATTCAATTGCGCAACGGTAAAGGTAGCGCTCAGCTGCGAGGTAATGCCGACCTGGGCCATGGTCGGGCTGGTGAAATTGGCCCCCATCGTATCGATCTCCAGGTAGTAGTTCACATCCAAAGAACTGATCCCATTGCTAAAAGTATAGTTAGGGTTCGTCCAGGTGAACGTCACCGCTGTTGCGGTAGTATCCGTGACAGGCAGGGGGATCGAATCCGTAGCCGTGGACGTCAGCACTGACGCCGTTCCACCCGAAGAATAGACGGTAGCTTGTTCCTTGATACAGGAGGAGAACAGGACCATCACCGCGCCCGTCAGTAGTATGATTTGATGACAATATCTTTTCATATATGCATGCGATTTAGAGGAGTACAATTAATACCCCGGATTTTGAACCAAATTGGAATTCGCGCTTAGGTCCGAAGACGGCAAAGGGTAGAGGCTATAAAAACTGCTCACGCCGGTCCCCGAAGCAACGCCGCCTTTCCAGGGCCACAAATAGCCGGAGGATGTGAAGAGCCCATAACGGATAAGGTCTGTACGCCGGAAACATTCCCAATAGAGTTCCCGCGCTCTTTCGTTCAATATATCCTGCAGCGCAATGGAACTCAGCTCGTAGCTTTTAGTACTGTCCGATGCGCGGTCCCTTAGCGCATTGACATACGAGAGGGCCTGGGTCTGAGAGCCGCCCGATCCGCCTCTCAACACAGCTTCGGCATAGATGAGATATTGTTCCGCCAGTCTGAACAATGGAAAGTTCGTATTGCAGAAGACGCTGGCCCCCGCGGGGGTAGAGCCGTCGGAGTTCAGGTTGGACCATTTGGTGACGGCCAATCCATCCGTGAAGGTCGAAATGCTGTTGATCGTTTCGTTTTGTCCACTGGTATAGAACATGGAGCGTTTATCGGCAGTGCCTGTGAGATCGGGAAAGAGATTCGGCAGGTTCGAGGTCACCCGGTTGCCGGCCCATCCGCCACCCGGTACGCCAAATGCGGTGGGGGACATTGACCCCCCAACGGCCCCATTGATGACAAAGGTTGTTCCCCCATAAGTCTGGGTGCTGACCCCGTTATACACTATAGGGAAGATGATCTCGGGGTTATTGGTATTGTTATCTGCCATGAAAAGATCCTTGTACACCGGGTGAAGGGTATAGCCGGCGTTGATGACCTTGGTGGAGTAGGTGATAGCGTCGTTATAGTCCGCACTACTTGCTCCGAGATAGGTTCCGGAATTCAGGTACAGCCTTGCCAGCAACGCCCATGCGCAGGCCTGGTCCGCACGGCCATATGCGTTCTGCCGCGGCGCAACCAGGGCATTGGCGCTATCGAGGCTCAACAACTCGGATTGAACGTAGGCATACAAATTTGCAGTAGATGCCTGGGGAGGGATAAAAGATCCGACGCCTATAGGGCTGGTTTCCGTCACGAAGGGAGCGGTACCATAAAGGTCCAGCATTTCCCAATAGTCGAATGCCCTGATGAAGCGGGCTTCGGCAATGTAGTAGCCGAGGTCAGTAGCACTCTGGCCGGAAAAGCTTTTTTGTACCGCCTTTGCATTTTTTATAAACGCGTTGGCGACCGTGACCTGGTACATGATTCGGGTATACAAACCCTGGAGGATGACATTCCCGGAGGTCCAGTCCATATTATGGAAATCGGGTACGCCGGGGTCATTCCAGGCGCAAACGGCTTCATCGGTTGGCAATTCTGTGGCATCCCATAACAACCGGACAAAATCCGATGTGCCGGCGTCGATGCCGACCAGGTCGGTGTTGCCGGGGCCTGTGGGACTGGTCAGGGCGAAGGAGCTATACACCTGGGCAAGCGCCTGCGCGGCCCCGAGGTCAGTGCTGAAGGCCTCGGATGCCGTAACGGTATTCGGTGGCTGGCGGTTCAGGTTCTTCGAGCAGGAAACCAGGGAGGCCGCCGCTATCGTCCCGACTATCGCTATGGTAAGAAAATTATGTTTCATAACTAATGCATTATATAATTACGTACAAGAATATTTACGTCCGTTAAAAAGCAAGGTTTGCACCGATGGTGAAATTCCTGGGCCTTGGATAAAGGTTATTGTCGATACCGGCGCCGGCCGCCCCTAACAAGGGGTAGGTCTCAGGATCCAGGCCGGTGTATTTGGTGGCGACGAATACGTTCTGACAATTGGCGCTCAATCGCAGGTTGTTGAAACCGGGTATCCGGCCGGCATTGTACCCGATGCCGATATTATCCAGTCGCAGGAAGGAAGCGTTCTCGACGTAGTAGTCAGAATAGTATTGGGGAGCATAGAAATGGCTCTTGTAGATATCCGTAGTCGCGTTCGAAAGGTAATTCAGCGGATTCAGGATGTATTCGGTTACCCCGAGGCTGGCCTTGACATTGTTGTAATCAAAGTTGCCGAGACTTGAACGGGCGACGAGGGTAAGGCTCCATTTCTGATAAGTAAAGGTGCTGCTGAATCCCATGATCACCGGGGCGAAGGGCGCGTGGTCATGATAGGCATCAGGAGAGGCAGGAGGGGAAGTGATCTGTCCGTCCCTGTTGCGATCTACGTACACGCCTTCGAGGGGAACGCCGTTCTTGCCATACACCTGCTGCAGGACAAAAAAGGAGTTGGCCGCATATCCCACCGTTTGTATCTGTACCGTATTGCCGGTACCGCCGGTAATACCGCCGGTTGCATCTCCGTAGAAGTTTGCTCCCGCGTTGCCGTTGGTGAGCTTGGTGATCTCATTATGGTTGTAGGCAAAATTGAAATTCAGGTCCCAGCTGAAATTCCTTGTCCTGACGGCAGTGGCATTGAGGTTCAATTCCACTCCTTTGTCTGTCATGCTGCCGACATTGATGACCAGTTCATTGGTAAAATTGCTGCCGACCGGGATGGGTACCTGATTGAACAGGTTGGAGATGTTCTTTTCGTAGACATCGATGCTACCGGTGATCCGGTTACCGAAGAGCCCGAAATCAAGGCCTATATCGGTGGATTTCGTTTGCTCCCACTTGAAGTTAGCATCAAAGGCAGCGGGTGCATAGGTGTTATAGTATTTGCTCCCAAAGGGGTACAGGGAGGTATTTTGACTCAGGGAATAGCTGGGAACGTATTCATAATCCGCCAGGCCGTCCTGGTTCCCTGTCAACCCGTAACTGGCCCTCAGCTTAAGATCGCTCAACCAGTTCACGTTATTCAGGAATTGCTCTTGCTTGATCCGCCACGCCACGGCGACTGCGGGGAAAAGGCCCCAGCGTTCGTTGGGAGCGAACCGGGAGGAACCGTCGTCCCGGATGGAGGCCGTCAGGATATATTTCTGATCGAAGGTATAGATAAGCCTGCCTACGTAAGAGATCAACGTATTTTCGGCCGGCGTGGTAGGGAACACAGGGGCTGTGCCACTGAGGGTATCGCCGTTCGTGGCAAAGCTGGCGTAATTATACAGCGTTGTCAGCGTATTGGTATAGCTATACAGTCCCAATAGGTTGATATTACTTTTGATGGATGGCAGGTCCTTGATATAATTCAGCTCGTAATTGGTGTTGACGTAGGTATTATTTGTTTTATACCTGTTGTTATACCCTGCAACTGTGGTAGTGGACTGATCGGACGAACCCAGGTAATTCTGAGCGGCATCCGGCGGAACGACGGTCCTGCCCCAGCCTGTGGATACATCATAACCCAGGTCCGCAATGGCATGCAAGCCGGGAACAAAAGGCAGCTGGTAGTCGACATGGACATTGCCGATACTGTTGGCCGCTCTCCCGGTATTGTTATTCTGTTCCAGCAGCGCCAGTGGATTGCGGCCGGCCAGCGCCTCCAAAGCTCCCGTGGAATGATTCACCCATTCAAAATAGCCGCCGAATGGGCTGCCTTTCTGATAAGGCGACTGAGTGGGGTCGAAAGACGCGGCGGCTCCGATGGCGTTTGTGTTGGCAAACCGGGATTTGGCGTACGTTCCGTTCAGGTTGAGCTCGATCTTCAGGTGATCATCCAGTAAATGCGGAGCGATGTGGATGCCGACCGTACCACGCTGGAGGTTATCCGTTTTGAGTATGCCCTGTTCATCGTGATATCCTACTGAAAAACGATAGGGCGTGTTCAATGTCGTGCCGGACATGCTCAGATTGTCGTTGTTGGCCAGCGTGGTCTGGAAGATCTGTTTTTGCCAATTCGTATTGGATGTCCCCATCATGTCGGCATAAGTCGAATCGGCCGGATTGGCTGCTGCCTGGGCGTTGACGTAATTCTTGAACTGGTTGGCGTTCAGGACAGGCAAATACTTGGCGACCGTGCCTACTGTCAGCGAAGAATTCAAATTATAGATCGGTTTTCCGGCCCTGCCTTTTTTGGTAGTGATGATGATGACGCCGGCGGAGGCCCTGGAACCATAGATAGCGGCTGCGGCCGCATCTTTCAGGACGGTGACATTTTCAATATCATCCGGGTTCAGGTAGTCCAAAGGATTGGAGATGCCTGCATAGGTGTTGACCGTGGTGCCAGTAGTTGGATTGTTGGTGGAAGCGGGTAATTCGACCCCATCCAGGACGATCAAAGGATCGTTATTGCTGTTCAGAGACGAAAGGCCGCGGATACGGATCGTGCTGGCACTCCCGGGCTGGCCGCCATTGGAGGTCACTGAGACGCCCGCCACTTTTCCAGCGATAAGTTGATCCGGGCTGGTGATAGCGCCTTTCTGGAAGTCTTTGGCATTGACCGAAGTAATGGAGCCGGTCAGGTCTTTTTTCAACTGGGTGCCATAGCCGATGACAATCACTTCGTTTTGCACCGAGCTGACCCCCGACAGCAGGATTTGCAGGTCGGCTCCTGAAATGGCTACACGCCGTGTGGCATAGCCGATGGAAGAGACGATAAGCGTGGTGGTCGATGAACTAACGGAAAGATGAAAAACGCCCTGGGCATCCGTGGTGGTCCCTGTCGTGGTGCCGGAGCCAAGGGGAACCACTGATGCCCCAGCAATTGGGACGCCGGCCGAGTCCGTGATCTTTCCTGAAATTGTTTTGTTTTGGGAGAAGGCGGGGAGGGTGAGGAGTACTAAAATGCATAGCACTGCGCTTCTCGCAAGCAATAGTTTTTTTCGCATGGTGGCAATCGTTATGTGTTTACGTGTATTATTTACACAGCGTTGTCGTGTAAATAATACACAATATTATTGAAATATTTTCGTCTGCAAAATTTTTGCTAAAAATTTCCGGGATTTTTTTGTTAAGGCCGGTCAGGCGGGGGGTTACTACTTAGAAATCAATGCCAAACCACTTTTTGCGTTCCTTCTTCTGGTATTTATCATAATTGAACTTATAGAGCTTTCCGGGACGATGGGGCACGTCGGTCTCCAGTTCGCCGGTGTCTTCAAGGAGCTCCATGGAAAAGAACTTTTTGCGAAAGTTGCGCCGGTCCAGTTTTACGTCGAGGATGGCTTCGTAGAGATTTTGCAATTCCCGCAGGGAGAACTTTTTGGGAAGCAGGCTAAAGCCCAGGGGATGTTCCTGGATGCGCTTCTGCAGCCAGCTATAGCAGACATCGAGGATCTCCCGGTGATCGAAGGCCATTTCGGAGAGCGTCGTCACCCGGTGCCAGTGCAGTTCGTTGTCGAGGATCTTGAGCTGGTGGTGTTCTATATTGATAAGGGAGCAGTAGGCGATGGTCACGACGCGGGCGGCGGGGTGACGGCCGACCTGGCCGAATCCTTTTACCTGCTCAAGGTATACGTCGTCCATACCCGTACGTTCGCGAAGGATGCGGTAGGCTGCCTCGTCGAGGTCTTCATGGTTGCTGACGAGATCCCCGAGCAGGGACCATCGGTTTTCATATTTCTCGAAGTCACTTTTTATCAGCAGCACCTTGAGTTCATTGTCATCGAATCCAAAGATGACACAGTCGACCGAGATGCCTATGATCCCGTCGTTCTCCAGCTCCCTGAGGATCGTTTTTATATTTTTCTGACCGGAGGCTGCATTGTCCATGGCAAGCGGACGTTCGTTAGGTATATTTTCAAGGTTCATTCAAGGACTAAGTTAGGCATTTAGTTAACTTTATGCCACAAAATTGATGTATGTATCCCGCTGACCAAACGAAACGTCTGCAAAAAGTAACAGCCGATTGCCTTTCTGCCGTAAAGGAACATCCGCCGGGTGAGGGCGAGCTCCAGGAGTTGCGGGACGTGCTGCGTTTTCATGAATATAGGTATGCGGTCCTCAACGACCCCCTGATCTCCGACTTTGAATACGACACCTTATATAAGGCGTTGGAGAAGCTCGAACAGGAGCATCCGGAGTTGGTGACGCCCGACTCGCCCACGCAACGGGTGGCCAGTGGACTCACGAAGGACTTTCCTACGATGCAGCACCTGGTACCGATGTTATCGCTGGAGAATTCCTACAACGAAGATGACCTGGTGGACTGGGACCGGAAGGCCCGGGAGCTTACAGGCCTGGAAGAGCTGGAATATTGTATCGAGCCCAAGTTCGATGGTGCGAGTATCTCTCTCATCTACGAGAACGACCAGCTGCTGAGAGGCGTTACACGGGGCGATGGTGTGGCAGGCGATGAGATCACGACGAATATCCGGCAGATCCGGTCGGTGCCGTTGTCGGCGGCTTTCTCCAAATACGGCTTGAGCATGATAGAGATCCGCGGAGAGGTGCTCATGAACAAAAGCAATTTCAAAAAATATAACGACGGGCTGGCCGAGCAAGGCCTTGCGCCGCTTGCCAACCCAAGGAATGCAGCGGCGGGGTCTTTGCGCATCAAGGACTCCAGGGAAGTGAGCCGCCGAAACCTGGAAGCTTTTCTCTACCATGTAAGTTATTATACGACTAATGAAGGTTGGGAGAAGACGAAGGGCGGAGAGGCGCTCAAGACGCATAGCGGCAATCTGCAGATGTTGTGGGATCTGGGGTTTCGCAGTCCGCAGAGGGAAAAGCGCGTCGTGAAAGGCATCAGGGCGGTCATCGATTATTGTCATGAATTCGAGCAGGGCCGGGATGAGCTGCCCTATGAGATCGACGGCATGGTCATCAAGGTCAATTCCATTCCCCTTCAGGATAAGATGGGCATGACGACGCATCATCCCCGCTGGGCCATTGCCTTTAAGTTCAAGGCAAGACAGGCGACGAGTATTTTGCGTAAGGTAGAGTTCCAGGTGGGCAGGACAGGAAGCGTCACGCCTGTCGCGAAGATTGACCCGGTCCCGTTAAGCGGGGTGACCGTGGGGTCCGTCTCGCTTTTTAATGAGGACGTAGTCAGGGAAAAAGACCTGCGGATCGGCGACCACGTGTTGGTCGAGCGCGCCGGGGACGTCATTCCATATATTGTAAAACCGCTGGCGGAACTGCGTAACGGAAAGGAAACGGCGATCGTTTTCCCTACTCACTGTCCGGTATGCGGCCATCAGCTGGAAAAGCCGGAAGAGGAGGCCGTTTGGCGTTGTGTGAATATCAACTGTCCGGCGCAGGTGGTCGAAAGGATCATCCATTTTGCCAGCAAAGATGCCATGGATATCCGAAGTTTTGGGGATGCCAATGTACGGAAGTTCTATGGACTTGGGTTTCTGAAGGATGTTCCGGGCATCTACCGGCTTCCCTATGATAAGATCAGGGCATTGGAGGGTTTTGGGGAGAAGAGCGTTAACAATCTTCAGGCGGCGATCGAGGCATCCAGGCAACAGCCGCTGCACCGGCTGATCTTCGGATTGGGTATCCGTTATGTGGGTGAGACAACGGCCAAGACTCTGGCCGTATCCGTTGGTCATTTGCGGGAATTCTCCGGCTTTTCCCTGGAAGACCTTCAAAATCTGGAAGATGTGGGACCAAAGGTGGCATCGAGCGTATTCCATTTCTTTCACAATGCCGACAACCTGCATCTGCTGGACGACCTGGAGGCCCTGGGGCTAAACCTGAAAAGCCATAAAACAGCCGGGGAGCCAGGGGGCAACCTGAATGGGCAAACGTTCTTATTCACCGGGACCCTTAACCGGTTAAAGCGGTCGGATGCGGAAGAAGCCGTGGAGGCCAATGGCGGAAAGCTACTGAGCGGAGTCAGCAGTAAGCTGAACTTCCTGATAGTCGGAGAGGATGCGGGAAGCAAGCTGGAAAAGGCTAAGAAAATACCCTCGATCCAAATACTCACGGAAGACGAGCTTATTAGGATGCTAAACATATAATAATATTTTCTTACGTCACTGGTAATTCGAAATTCTTTTTCGTAACTTTAAGAAAATTGACAGGCATGATTAGAAAATTTACCGGCGAAGTGTGGAAACCGTTGCAGTTTCCCGGCTGGAAACAACTCCGAAAAAAATACGCACTTTCTTCTCTGGGTCGCGTTGCCAGCTACTCGGAAGATGTGCAAGCCGACGGCAAATTGCTGAACGGCAGCCTCACGACCGGTTATAAGACCCTCAATCTGCACCGGCCGGGTAACAATGGCACGCTCTATATCCATCGGGAGATCGCCCGGCTTTTCCTGGGTAAATCCTCGCCAAAACACAAGTATGTGATCCATGTGAATCACAACAAGCTTGACAATGCATCAAAGAATCTGAAGTGGGCGACACTGGAAGAGATGATCGATCATCAGCAAAAGAGCCCGGCCAAGATTGCCTACAAAAAGGTCCAGGCTAACCGGACCGTGGGGCTCAAGCTCACGGCTTCGCAGGTCAAGACCATTAAGAAAACCCTGTCGAGCAAGAACCGGCAGCTCACGATCAAGAAGCTGGCAGAAAAGTACAAAGTCAGTGAGATGACCATGTATCGGATCAAGAGTGGTGAGAACTGGGGCAGGATAAAATAGAAGCCGGGCATTAAAAATAGCAGCCAAGATGTTGAAAGTGTCGACGTTCAAGTTCCTGAAAGATCTTAAGAAGAATAACAATAAGCCCTGGTTTGAAAAGAACAAAGCCCTATATCTGGGTGCAAAGGAGGATGTCGAAGAACTCGTGAAAGTGGTGATTGAGGAGTTTGGAAAAAAAGACGCCCAAATTGCAGTCCTGGAGCCGAAAGATTGTACCTACCGCATTTACCGGGATGTCCGTTTCTCCAAGGACAAAACACCTTACAAGACCAATATAGGCGCCTATTTCAACAAAGGAGGCAAGAAGGCGCCAACGGCCGGTTATTATATCCATCTCGAGCCAGGCAGAAGCATGGCAGGCGGAGGTTTGTGGATGCCTCAGGGTCCGGAGTTGAATAAGACCCGGCAGGAGATAGACTATAGTTTCGCGGAATGGTCGGGCATTCTGCAGAAGCGTGCTTTTAAGAGATCTTTCCCCGATGGTCTGGACAAAGAAGACGTTCTGTCGAGGCCGCCCAAAGGCTACTCCGATGACAATCCCGCTATCGACTACCTGAAAATGAAAAGCTTTCTTGTGACCCGGCCCTTTACGGATGCCGAGGTTCTGCAAAAGTCTTTCCAAAAAGAGATCCTCAAGACATTCGAATCGATGATCGATTTCGTCTACTTTCTCAACAGGTCTTTTGAGTAAAGATATTCCGCGATCTGTACTGCGTTTGTGGCAGCGCCTTTCCGGAGGTTATCGCTGACTATCCATAAGTTCAGGGTCTTTGGCTGTGTTTCGTCGCGGCGCAGCCTTCCTACAAAGACCTCGTCCCGCTCGTGTGCGTCTTTGGGCATCGGGTATTGTTGAGTGGCGGGCTCGTCCACTACTACTACTCCCGGGGCCCTGCTTAGCAAAGCCCGGACTTCCTGCAGATCGAATTCGTTTTCGAATTCCACGTTGACGGCTTCGCTGTGTCCACCCATAACGGGGATGCGCACCGTAGTAGCGGTGACCCTGATGTTGTCGTCGCGCATGATCTTCTTCGTCTCGTTCACCATTTTCATCTCTTCCTTCGTATAGCCGTTGTCGAGAAAGGAGTCGATCTGCGGGATAGCATTCATGTCGATGGGGTATTTGTAGGCCATTTCGCCGGTCACCCCTTTTCTTTCGTTGAGGAGTTGGGTAACCGCCTTGACGCCCGTTCCTGTCACACTTTGATAGGTGCTGACGACGATGCGTTTCACCTTGTATTTTTTATGCAGGGGGTTTAATGCGACTACCATTTGGATCGTCGAGCAGTTGGGGTTGGCAATGATCTTGTCCTCAGCGGTGAGGACGTCTGCGTTGAGTTCGGGTACGATCAGTCTCTTGCCCGGGTCCATGCGCCAGGCCGAGGAGTTGTCGACGACCGTGATACCCGCGGCCGCAAATTTCGGCGCCCATTCCAGCGAGGTGCTGCCGCCGGCGGAGAAGAGGGCGAGTGCAGGTTTGGCTGCTATGGCGTCTGTGGCACTGACTATCGTATACTTCTTCCCTTTGAATTCGACTTGTTTACCGACCGATCTTTCGGATGCCACCGGCAGGAGTTCAGTGACGGGGAAATTCCTTTCTGCCAATACCTGTAACATTTTGGTGCCCACCAGTCCGGTGGCGCCGACGACTGCAACTTTCATTTCGTGTATTTTAAAAATTAAAAAGCCTCCCCGTTGTGTGGGAAGGCTCTGATTTATTTTGTGATACAAAACAACTAAGCGCTGCCCCGCCGTGGATAGGTCTTCTTAATCTGCTTTGTATGTTTCATTATTACCATTGCGGGGCAAATATATACACGGATTGTTAAAAAAGCAAATTAAATCAGTTCGATATCGAAGTTTACGAGGTCTACGAATTGCCTGATCCTGGTATCGATGTCGGCGCGGGTGATCTCCTTGAGTCTGGTCGGGCCGAACTTCTCCACGCAGAACGAAGCCATGGCCGAGCCGACGATGATGGCTGTTTTCATGTTCTCGAAAGAGATATCCTTCGTATGGGCAAGATGGCCGATAAAGCCGCCTGCAAAGGTGTCGCCCGCACCGGTGGGGTCGAATACTTCTTCGAGGGGCAGGGCGGGCGCAACGAAGACCTGGTCACCGTGAAAGAGCAGGGCGCCGTGTTCGCCTTTTTTTATGATCAGGAATTTCGGGCCCATCTTCATAATGGTGCGGGCCGCCTTTACCAGGGAAAATTCACCGCTTAGCTGGCGCGCTTCGCTGTCGTTGACCATGAGCACGTCTACCATGGTGAGGAGTTTTTTGAGGTCGTCGAGGGCGCTGTCCATCCAATAGTTCATGGTGTCCATGGCGATCAGGCGAGGGCGCTTTTTCATTTGTTCGACCACACTGATCTGCAGGCTTGGGTTGACATTCCCAAGCATCAGGAACTCACTGCCCTGGTAGCTTTCCGGGATCCTGGGGTTGAAGTCCAGGAGCACGTTGAGGTCGGTGACGAGGGTGTCCCGCGTGTTCATGTCCATATGGTATTTGCCGCTCCAGAAAAAGGATTTCTTGTCTTTTACCACTTCGACCCCTTCCAGGTTTACCCCGCGTTTTTGGAGCTCGTCCATCTCTTCCTTAGCGAAATCGTAACCTACTATGGAGACCTGGTTGATAGGTTTTACAAAGTTGCTGGCCGCATAGGCCGCATAGGTAGCAGCGCCGCCGACGATCCAATCCGTTTTTCCAAAGGGTGTCTCGATGGCATCGTAGGCCATTGATCCCACTACAATTAGTGACATGAGGTATTATTTAGGGCTGCAACCTACACAATTTCTTTCGAAATTGTGGCTAACACTCGTTAGTGTTCTCTATCTTTGTTGCCGTCATGGCCAAAATTCAAAGCAAACGAAACAGCACCAAAAAAGAGGTGATCATCGAAAAGGCCTCTCGCCTTTTCCGGGAGAAGGGCTTTGGGGCCGCATCCATGAGAGACCTCGCCGAGCATGTGGGTGTGGAGGCCGCGAGTCTGTACAATCATATCCAGTCCAAGTCCGAGATCCTGCAGACCATCTGCTTTAAAGTAGCCAATGAATTCATGACCAACCTGGAGGCCGTGGAAGGGAGTGCCCAGACCACGCTGAAGAAAATGGAGGCGATCATCCGGCTGCATATCCGTATGATGCTGGACCAGTATGAATTTGTATATATCGCGGATCATGAATGGCGCCATTTGCCGGAGCCCTACCTTTCCAATTTCCTTAACCAGCGGAGGAACTACCGGAAGCGTCTGGGAGATATCATCGAAGATGGGATCGTCAAAGGGGAGATCAAACAAATAGATGCGTATACAGCTGTTTTAGTCATCCTGTCGGCTATCAGCGGGATCGATTCCTGGCAGCGGTCGCGGAAGAGTATAACGGCCGAGGCACTGGAGACCAACATGGTAAAATTCCTGATAGAAGGGTTAAAAAAATAAGCGGTGGCGAGTCACTTTATAGCACTAACGATTGAAGATGTACGCCGGGAAACGGCGGATTGTGTGTCGATAGCTTTCACCATCCCGCCGCAGCTGCGGGAAACATTCCGATATCACCAGGGGCAGAACATTACTATCCGTGCTATTATAGACGGCACGGAATTGCGGCGTTCCTATTCCATCTGCAGCAGTCCCCTGGACGAAGAGCTGAGGATCGCCGTCAAAGCAGTGTCCGGGGGGCTCTTCTCTACGCATGCCAACGAGCGGCTCCAGCCGGGGCAGGAACTGGAGGTCTTGCCTCCTTCGGGAAAGTTCTACACAGAGCTGAAGGCGGGGAACAGGAAACGCTACCTGGCCTTTGTGGCAGGCAGCGGCATCACGCCAGTGCTATCGCTGATGAAGACCGCGTTAGCGGTGGAGCCTGAGAGTCATTTCACATTGGTCTACGGTAATCGTCACCGCGCTTCCATCATTTTCCGGGAACAACTGGAGGCACTTAAGAACCGGTATATGGACCGGCTTGCACTGCACCATATCCTTAGCCGGGAGCAGATGGATCTTCCCCTGCAGCAGGGGAGGATCGACGCGCAGAAATGTGAAGCACTCTGTGAGCGGCTGATCGATCTGCGCGGAATGGATGAGATCTATCTGTGCGGACCGGGGGAGATGATTTTTTCCGTGAGGGACTGGCTGGAGCGGCAGGGAGTGGAAAGAAAGAAGATCCATTTCGAGCTTTTTCATCCATTGGAGTCCACCGGTCCGGGAGCCGTGCGCCGGCAGGAAACCGGCGGGGACATGGCGCCTGGAGGGGACGAAAGGTTCAGCGAGGTAACGGTCCGGGTGGACGGAACGAGCCATGTATTTGCACTGCCGTTCGAGGGCGCATCTGTTCTGGATGCGGCCCTGCATGAGGGCGCGGACCTGCCCTTTGCCTGTAAGGGCGGCGTTTGTTGTACTTGCAGGGCAAGACTTATAGAAGGACAGGTGGAGATGGAGCTCAATTATGCATTAGAAGCCGACGAGCTCGCCGCGGGTTTCATTCTTACCTGTCAATCGCACCCGAGAACGCCCAGGGTCGTCATTGATTTTGACTCGAAGTAAAGCGCTGGTCAATTCCAGATGACGGTATAAGGCAGGAAGGGGTTACCGGAGAAACCATAGATGATATTGATCAGGAGCAAGCCGATCAGGAAGCGAAGGATGATGATGACGATGGCGCTTGAGATCGTGAAGGCTATGCGCTGATCGTCCGGCAGTCGTTTGAGCACGGGTATCCCCAGGTAGAAAAGATATACGCCATAGAGCCCGATGACCACGCCTTCCTGCAGAGAAGGTAGCGCATAGAAGATACCCGCCAGCCAAGCGGGCGTGCTGGAATAGGCCACCAATTGCGCCGATCGTCCCATCTCTCTCATCGCGCCGAAGCCGGGCGCTATTCTATCGACGATATATGTTCCCAACCAGTAAACCGCCACGGAAGTGATGAGGCTGTTGATCGCCATGACTGCGCCCCAGTACAAGCCGCTTACACGAAACAGGAATCCATCGACGCCGACAAAGCCATAGCCGATAAAGCTGGCGGCCGCGGGGATCAGGGCCATCGGCAGGACATAGCCCATAAGAAGCGCCCTTACCGTACTCCTCTCCTCCCCGATGGATCGCCAGCCTGCGACGGGTGTGAAGATCATTTGTTTTGCCCTGGCAGCAACGGACATATCAATGGAATTAAGAAGCGGAAAGATAAATAAAAACCCCGGCGTTTGCCGGGGTCTTGATTTATTAGTAACCAGTATTCTGGCTGAGATTCTTATCGAGGTCCCTTTCGGATTGCGGCACGGGCCATAGCAACTTATCGTTAGTGAGCTGGTAATTGAGGGGGTTCCCGTTGGGGTCGACCTGGGTAGCCATCAGGCTGATGGTATATTGCGACCCGGCCCGGAGCAGATCGAGCCAGCGGGTACCTTCGAGTGCGAGTTCCAACCTTCTTTCGTTGAGGATGGCCGCGGCGACATCGCTCTGGCTGGACGCGGTTGTCGCGGGAAGGTTGACACGCGCCCTGATCTGGTTGATCAGGGGAATGGCTTGCGCCGTCTGGCTTGTTTGGTTC
>Ga0302326_10011428_pt1 | contig 19127 bp, 15 predicted proteins | sample Palsa_T0_3_FD_202264 | JGI IMG/M metagenome (GOLD analysis project Ga0302326, IMG submission 202264) | Peat permafrost microbial communities from Stordalen Mire near Abisko, Sweden - Palsa_T0_3 | ecosystem: Environmental > Terrestrial > Soil > Palsa > Peat permafrost | place: Sweden: Abisko...
GACGCCGGAGAGCCTTTACCGCCAGCGCCAGGCCGGCGGCCGGCGCGAGCTGCTCGCCTTCATGGAGGCCCAGAAGATCGGCGTCATGGTGTGTGCCCCGAGCGACGACGGCTTCGCGCCCTTCATCCTCGCCCTGCGGTCGCGCCGCGACAGGAGGCCCTTCACCTGGTCCGAGATCAAGCTGCTCCACGAGTACGCGGACAGCATCGAGAACACGCTCTCGCGCATCAGCCTGACGCAGCAGGCCCGCGAGTCGGAGCAGCTGAGGACGGCGGGCATGCTCGGCGCCAGCCTTGCGCACGAGATCCGGAATCCGCTTGTGACGCTGAAGACGATCGCCCAGTCGGCGAAGTCCCGTTATAATGACCCCGAGTTCAAGAGGCTCCTGATCGAGCTCGTGCCGACCGAGATCGAGCGCATCGAGGGCCTCGTGAGCGGCCTTATGGACCTGGGGCGCCCCCAGCACCCGCATTTCGAGCGCGTCCACCTCAATGAGATCGTCGAGACGAGCGTCAAGCTCGTCCGGCCGAAGGCCCTCGACGACGCCGTTAACCTGAGCTGCGAGCTGACCAAGGAGCCGGACGAGATCAACGCCGACCGCGCCTCGATCCGGCAGGTGATCCTGAACCTCGTCATGAACGCCATCCAGGCGGTCTCGGTCATCGACGTGAAGCGCGAGGTCAGCGTGAGGACGGTCGGCAGCGCCGACTCCGTGGTGCTCGAGGTCGCCGACAACGGCCCGGGAATGCCGGCCGAGGTGCGCCGGCACCTGTTCCAGCCCTTCACGACCAGCAACAAGACCAGCGGGATTGGCCTTGGCCTCGCGATCACAGCTGATCTTGTAAAACTCCATCATGGACAAATATCCTTGGTAGAACGAGATGAAGCAGGCACAACCTTCCGCGTAACTCTTCCATGTCAGCAACCTTCATCCTAACCACAAAGGATCCAGAGTTGGAGGCCGAGTGGGCGAGGCAGCTGCCCGTGCGGCCGCTCGTCCTTGCCGACGCGGATTCCCTTTCGCGGGAGCTCCAGAGGCCCGGCTCGAGGGTATGGGTGAGGGACATCAGGGACGGGAGGGCCCAGCACGCGGCGCACGCGGACACGGTGACCATTCTGGTCGGCGAGCCGCACAGCATCCCCTTTGAGGAGGCGAAGATGAGCCGCTCAAACGCGTACTGCCTGTCCTTCGAGGAGAGCAAGACGCAGCTGCGGCGCATCGCGCCGCTCGCCGCCGAGCTCGCCCAGAGCAGGGCGGTACTGTCCATCCTCCATGACAGGCCGCGCAAAGCCACCGACCAGCCCGTCGCCGACAGCGGCGAGCCCGGGCGGCGCAAGATGGACGACCTCGAGTTCCTCGCGGCCTCCATCGACCACCTGGACGACAAGACGCGCCTCATCGACGAGTTCCGCAGGGGCGCCCGCGCGCAGATCCGCTCGTCCAGGGTCGTCGTCTTCCTGCGCGACGAGAAGCGCTATGTCGCCGAGAACGAGGGATGGGAGTGCTCCGCGAACCACGACCTCGTCATCTGGCTTCAGGAGCACGCGGCCATCGTCGACTCCTCCACGCTGGATTCCGTCGAGAACGCGGCGGTCGAGGCGTCAATCCGCCAGAAGCTCGGCGAGTGGAACTCTAGGCTGCTCGTGCCCCTCGAGGTCCACGGCGCCCTGGAGGGATGGGTCACATTTGGCCCCCGGGCGGATGGGCGGCCCTACACGAACGCCGACCGCGACGACTCGCTGATGCTGGTGCGGCTTCTCTCGCGCCTGCTGGGCCAGCACAAGCTGCTCAAGGCCGCGGTCACGGTCCAGAAGGAGGTCGCCCTGGTCAAGAAGCTGGGGCCGCGGTTCTGCGTGATCGGCGCCACCGGCAAGACGGACGAGGTGCTTCCCGTCGAGGTCCGCGAGGTGGCCGCGCTGGCCCAGCGCGAGGGGAAGCGCGTCGAGCGCGAGTTTGGCCGCGTCCGCGTGACCGCCGGCCCCATACCGGGCGTTGGCGGCTGCTGGGTCCTCTGGGACGACTCCGCGCCGAACGCGGAGAGCTCGGCGCAGAAGCGCGAGGCTGAGCGCCACCAGATCCTCCACGACCTCGGGATCATGATTTCCCACGAGCTCGCCAACGCGATGTTCTCGGTGAGCACGTATTTCCAGCACCTGCGGCGCCAGAGAACCGGGGACGACCCTGCGCACCCGCTCATCGAAAGGGTGGGCCAGGACATGGAGCGCATGAAGGCGATGCCCCATCTGCTGAGCACCCTCTACGAGATGTCCAAGCAGCCGACGGCCCGCGTCGACATGAAGCGGATCGTGCAGTCGGTCGCCAAGGAGGTCGGAGGCGTCGCAAACACGCCCGACACGCCACTCCTGATCTGGGGACACGAGAAGAACCTGCACGACGCCCTCATCTGGCTCTGCCGAGAGATCGTCGTCACCAAGGACCGCCTTGAGCCCGCCTCGCGCAACGCGAAGATCACGATCTCGCTCCAGCAGCGGCGCCGCGACGAGGAGTCCATCTGCCTCGTCACGATCGCTTACCCCGGGCTGAGGGTCGACCAGATCAAGGTGGGGGAGGCCACGACGACCGAGGAGTACCCGACGGTGCCCGTGTACCTCGCGCGCGAGGTCATCCGCTTCCACCACGGCACGGTCCACGTGGGCCAGGGTCTCGACGGCCCCGAGCTCATGATCGCGCTCAAGTCGCGCCGCGTGAACGCCATTACCGAAATGGAGCCGCAAGCCCGCAAGCAGCCGGACAGCTCCAGCGCGTCGCCGTTCGGGTCGGCGGACGGCACCCCGCCCACGGATCCTGAGGCGTTCCCGGCCTCGGCATGAGCGGTCCCGACGAGGGCTGGACCGCAAAGGTCACCTCATGGGCGAACGCCCGGTCCGACATCAAGGCGCTCGTCCAGATCGGGTCACGCGTCCAGGAGGGTGCGGCCGTCGACGAATGGTCCGACCACGACTACCAGCTCATCACCTCGGACCCGCAGCGCTATGGGAGCGGGGCCTTCGCAAGGGAGCTCGGCCCATGCTGGGCGTTCGGCTGCGACCACGCCTTCGGCAACGTGGTCAAGGTGACCGCCGTCTTTGAAGGAGGCCTGGAGGCCGACTTTGTCATCCTGAGCCACGCCAAGCTCGCGCTGGCGACGACGGCCCTTGCGTGGCCCTCGACTGAGGCGCTATGGCCGCGCTCGCTTGTCGCGGGCGTGCGCGACCTGCGGATCGTCGCCGCCCCGGGCTGGAAGGTCATCAAGGGCGGTGCGACGTGGGAAAGGCGCTACTCGAGGATCAAGCCCTACCTGCCGGTCATGGACCAGGCGGAGTTCGCCTCCGTGTGCGGCGAGTTCTGGGTGCAGCTGGTGTGGGCGGCAAAGAAGGCGCAGCGGGGCGAGTGCATCGCGAGCCAGAGGGCCTTCCACCGGACGCTCGTCGAGAATTCGCTGCGGATGCAGCGGGAGGAGGCTCTCCTCGCCGGAAAGAAGGCCTATCCGCTGGGACGCAGGGCCGAGCAGTGGCTGACGCCGGCCCAGCGGATCGGGCGCAGCATGCCGACCCAGGCGGAGAGGGATGTGCTGCTGACTGCCATCCGGCTCATCGCCGAGGAATTCATTGGCTTCTCGGCCTCCGTCGCAGCGAAGCGGGGATTCGCCTCGGAGAACTACACCCGCATCGTCGCGTGGCTGGCCCAATTGGATCACAGCAGGGGCAGTTCGCGCACACTGGGGTAAGGGGTTCCAGGTTATTCGGCCCTCAGGGCGGCGATAGGATCCACTCTTGTCGCCCTAAGGGTTGGAATATAGCTGGCTAGGACGCTGACGCCGATCATTACCACGATCGTTATGGCCAACTCGTCAGGATCCACGGGCATAAGTCCGGAAAGCCTGCTTGAAATCAGCTTCCCGGCACCAAACGCGGCCGGCACGCCAATCACAACACCAGTCAGTACCAAGATTAGCGATTCGCTTAGAATGAGCCATAGGACATTCCCCCGCTGCGCTCCCAGCGCCAAGCGGATGCCGATCTCTCGTGTCCGCTGCGCAACGCTGTAGGAGAGGACGCTGTAAATGCCGGCTGCCGCGAGTGCGAGTGCCACCCCGGCCAAGCCGCCGAACAGCACCATGTTGAACCGGGGTTGAGCGATTTGCATGTCCATCGCATCTCCCGTCACGCCCAACATCATGGGCTGCTCCGGATCCAACGTCCTAAGGGCCGCCCGGATCGAGCTTACCAGGTCAGCCGGCTCAGGCATAGTTCGAACAAAGAAAAAAGACGTGTTGGAAATTCCGCGCAGTGTGTACGGGACGAAGACAACTCGTGCCGGCGGGTCGCGCAGATTGCGGACTCGAGTGTCGGCCACTACGCCGACAATCGTGAGATCCTTGTCGACGTTTGGAAGGTGTGATCCCCAGCCTAACGCGTCAACGGCGATGGTGTGACCAATCGGACTCGCGCCGTCAGCCCAAAGCTTTGCCGCAGCTTCGCTGATCAAAGCCACGTGGTCGCCGTGCACAATCTCCTGTGGCGTAAAATTGCGTCCCTTGCGCACTTCGATCCGAAGTGTATCGAAGTAATCCGCTCCGATGAAGTTTATGGGCATCCATTGCGCAGCCATGGACTGACCGGCGATCGTGACAGGGGACTGGGAATCCAAGTCCGGTATAGTGCCAATCACTGCCGACGCGACGCCGGGTAGCGCCTGAATCCTTTCCAGAAAGTTGCGTGCGAAGCCATTGCGCTGCTCCGCCGTCGGATAGCGCTTCGGCGAGAATGGTATCCTCAGCATTAGCGTCTTCTCGGCGCGGAATCCGCGGTCGATCCCCTCGAGGTCGGCAAACCCCCGAATCATGACTGTCGCCCCGGCGAGGAGCACTATCGAAAGAGCGACCTCAACCACAATCAGCGTCTCGCGCGTGCGTGCGCTCCGTACTCCGCCTGCGCCATGCGCTCCACCCTTCAACGCATCATTCACATCCGCTCGGGTGCTTTGAAGGGCGGGCACGAGGCCGAACAGGATGAGTGTCAACATCGAGACGCCGATGGCGAATGCAAGGACCCACATGTTCGTCGTGATCCGTGCTTCATCCGGGATATAGAAGCTCGGCATCAGAGCAACGATGAGCCGGGTGAGGCCGAGTGCAAAAAAGACGCCGCACACTCCGCCAAGCAAGGCCAAGCCAAGATTCTCAGTGAGAAGCTGCCGCACCAGTCGCCGGCGCCTGGCTCCGAGAGCTAGTCTAACCGCGATCTCCCTTTGGCGCGCGGCCCCGCGGGCAAGCAGCAAATTGGCTACGTTCGCGCATGAGATGAGGAGCAGAAATCCCACGGCGAAAAACAAGAGGTGCAGGCTGGAGCGCATCTCGCCCCCAATGAAGATCGTTGTGGCGACGTAGTTGTTGAAAACCGCCTGAAAGACAGCTCTTGGGAAACGCTGTGGACTTTCCAACGCAAGGCGCCGACCAAGTGCAAGGAGTTGTTGGTCTGCGACTTCCTTTGTTATGCCGGGTTTGAGCCGCACGAAAGGCAGCGCGCTTGCAGTCAAGTCAGTGGCCGGCAGTGGAATCCAGAGTTCGCTGGTATACCAGTCGAAGCGAGGAGGCATTACGCCAATAACTACATAGGGAGCGCCATCCAAGGAAATCGTGCGCCCGACGATGTCAGGGTCCCCATTAAATCGTGCCTTCCAAAGCTTGAAATTGAGGACTGCGACAGGCTCAGCCTCGCCATTTGACTTGATGTCGGCCGGGGTGATGCCTCGGCCAAGGAGGGGCGGCACGCCCAGGAACCCAAAGGCGGTTCCCGACATCAGGGCAGGAGCAACCATTTCAGGAGCCTGATCCCCGGTCAGCGCCACCCATTTGTTTGCGGTGGCCATCGCGCTTGCAACTCCCGGAAGCTTCGCAATCTCAAGATAATCCCCGACCGCAAATTGCAGGCCCCGACGGGACCCTGCATCAGCGATGGAGGGTGCCCAGATTTGGTCCGACTTGGCATACGGAAACGGGTTCAACAGGGCGCCGTAGACAACGCTGAACACCGCGGTATTCACTCCGATACCGAGGGCTAGAGTGACAACCGCGATCGCGGCAAAGCCGGGATTTCTCCGAAGCTGCCTAATGCCGTATCGAGTGTCCTTACCAATCTCGACGGTCCACGAGGCGACTCTCGAACAGCGAAACCCCATATCGGCGACCATAGGTGACGAGTGCGCCACAACAAGCATTTCTCCGTCGAAGTGGACCGGATTCGCTGCGGTCGAATCTAACGGTTGACAAACCCATAACCAAGCGGTTATGGGTTGGGTGTGCAGACTGTAACAGCGGATATATTCAAAGCACTTGCCGATCCCACGCGTCGCGCGATCTTCGAATGGATAGCCCATGACGGTGAGCAAACCGTGCACAGCCTTACCGCACGCGCGGGCGTCTCGCAGCCGGCGGTGTCCAAACACTTGTCAGTGCTAAAGCTCGCCAAATTGGTGCGCGACCGGCGGGAGGGGCGCGAAACCCACTACTGCGCCCAGCCCCGGGCGTTGGTTCCGCTCGTCGACTGGATGAACCATTACGGCGTCTTTTGGCGCGACCGATTTGATCGCCTGGAAACTCTGCTGAAAAAGATTGATGAATGAACGCTCCAACCGCCCCAAGCCGCACCCTCGTCGTCGAGAGAGAAATGCCCCATCCGCCTGAGAAAATCTGGCGCGCCCTAACCCAAGCCTCGCTGATCGACCAGTGGCTGATGTCCAACGACTTTCAACCGGTCGTCGGGCATAAGTTCACATTGCGCACCACGCCCGTGCCAAATTGGAACGGCGTGATTGACTGTGAAGTCCTCGTGGTCGAACCGACATCACGGCTCACCTATAGCTGGGGCTCCATGGGAATGAAGACTGCCGTGGCCTGGACGTTGACGCCGACCCCGGGCGGCACGCACGTCCGCATGGAGCAATCGGGCTTCCGCGCAGACCAGGAGGCCAACTACAAGGGCGCGAATTATGGTTGGCAGAAGTTTGTCGCCGGACTGGAGCGGGTGTCTGGCGGGTTGAGCTGATTGCCCGAGCCAGGGCCAATCGGAAGCCAGCAAAACTCCCGCGATTCGGCGCCCCGGTCTCGCAATACGCCACGAAAGTGCAAACTTCAGAACGCGTTTCAGCAAATTTATGAGCAAAAAAAATCCCAGGGTGGACGCCTTTGTGAAGGCGGAGGAGAAGTGGCGGGACGAAACGATAAAATTGAGATCAATCGCCCTCGGCTGCGGGCTGACCGAGGAATTGAAGTGGGGTAAGCCCTGTTACACGTTTCAGGAGAGCAACGTGGTCCTCATACAAGGATTCAAGGACTACTGCGCGCTCATGTTCACCCAGGGCGCCCTGCTGAAGGATGCCAAGGGAATCCTCAGCAGAATCGGGGAGCACACGCAGGCCGCGCGGCAGGCGCGGTTCACCCATGTCCGGGAAATCGTTGCGCTGGCGCCAAGCCTGAAGGCCTACATCCATGAGGCCATCGAGGCGGAGAAGGCCGGATTGAAGGTGGTCCTCAACAAGAATCCGCTGCCCATTCCGAGGGAACTCCAAGATAAATTCGATGATATCCCTGCCTTGAAGGCCGCCTTTTATGCCCTGACGCCGGGGCGGCAAAAGGCATACATCTATTACTTCGCCGGGGCCAAACAACCCAAGACGCGGGAGGCGAGGATCGACAAATACCGGCGCCAGATACTCAGCGGGAAAGGTTTGCTCGACTAGGGGCAACGCAGGCCGGCCGCTCCAGGTTCGGCGCCGGGGCGGCCCTCAGGCGGACTTGAACAGCTCGGCGATGATGTCCTCGAGCGGGACGTCCTCGATTGTGATGTCCGCGACGGGCCCCGTTGCCAGGACCTCCTGGGCGACGGCGACGATGTCATCGCTCGCGACCCGCAGCGTGAAGCTCCCGTCGACGGAACGGGTGGTCACGCCGTGGGTGGAGCGCCAGCCGTCGCCAAAGGTGGCGTCCTTGGGGACGAAGCGGACGATCTTCTTACGGCTGTCCGACCCGGACTCCAGCATGTCCAGGGCGCCGTCGTAGATCTTGCGGCCCTTGTGGATGACAATCACCCGCTCGCAGAGCTCCTTGATGTCGGCCATGTAGTGGCTCGTCAGGATGATCGTCACCTTGTGCCGCAGATTGTAGTCGCGCAGGAAGGTGCGGACGGCGCGCTGGGAGACGACGTCGAGGCCGATCGTGGGCTCGTCGAGGAAAAGGACCTTGGGGCGGTGCAGCAGGGCCGCGATCAGCTCCATCTTCATGCGCTCGCCGAGCGAGAGCTCGCGGACCATGACGTTGAGCTTGTCTGCGATGCCCAGGAGCAGGACCAGCTCGTCGAGGGTCTTCTTGTAGTCCATGGGGTCGAGGCCGTAGATCGCCTTGAGAAGCGTGAAGGACTCGATGGCGGGGAGGTCCCACCAGAGCTGGTTCTTCTGCCCCAGCACCAGGGCAAATATCCTCCGGTAGGCGTTCTCGCGCTTGGTCGGGTCGAAGCCCGCCACGCGCGCCTTGCCGGACGTCGGAAAGATGAGCCCGGAGAGCATCTTCAGCGTTGTCGTCTTGCCGGCGCCGTTGGGCCCGAGGAAGCCCACGAACTCCCCCTCGGCGATGGAGAACGAGATATCCTTGGCGGCCGCCGTCTCGTCGTAGACCCGGTTCACGAGCCCCTTTACCCCGCCCCAGAATCCCGGCTTCTTCTTGTAGGTGCGGAAGACCCGCGTCAGGTGCTCGACCTCGATCAGCGACATGGAGCAATCACTAACCCCGGCCTAAAGCGAACCAAGCCTAGAAAAGTCGAGGACGGTGTGGCTGATGAACCCCGCGTCCAGCGCGGCCCTGTCGGTGAGGGGCGACTGGGGCGACAGGTCGTCGCCGAACTTGAAGATGAGGCGATGGGTGCCGTCATCGGCCTGCGGGCTGAAGAGCCCTGGCAGCATCAGGCGCGCCGGTACGGTGCGCCTCACCTGCGACGTCGCCGTGCACGGGTAGGGGAAGTTGATGTTGTGGACGATGAAGCTCTGCGCCGGCGTCTCGGCGGCCAGAGCGGGCGCCAGCTGTGACGCGTGCTCGGCGGAGGCCTTGATGATGGTGAGGAGCGCCGCGTCCGGGGAGCCGCCCTTGTCCTTGAGGTCGTCGTAGACGGGGATCGAGAGGCACTGCGAGAGGGCGATGCCCGGAAGGCCGTGCAGCGCGCCCTCGCATGCGCCGGCGACCGTTCCGCTGCCGAGGATGAACGGCAGGCTCGCATTGAGCCCGATGTTCATCCCGCTGACCACGGCGTCAGGCGCCCCGGGCACGAGATGGTCGATCCCAATGTTGACGCAGTCGCTGGGGGTGCCGTCGACGATCCACGTGGGGCAGCCCAGCCCGAGGTCCTCCCGCGCGGAATGCACCGGGCGGTGCCTCGACTTCGAGGCGCCCGTCCAGCTCTGCTCGACCTTCGGGGCCACGACGAAGACGTCGTGGCCCGCGCGAAGGAGCGCGTGGACCAGCTCGTGAAGGAAGACCGACCCGATGCCGTCGTCGTTCGTTACGAGGAGTCTCACCCCTCAGGACTGGACCGCCTCGGCGGGGGCGGCCTCTCCCTGCTTCTGGGATTCCATGTCCTTCATGGCGGCCCTGCGGGAGAGGCGGACCTTGCCTGAGCGCTCGTCGATGCCGATGCACTTCACCCAGATCATGTCGCCCATCTTGACGACATCCTCGGTGCGGCGCACGCGGAAGTCCGCGAGCTCTGAGATGTGGACGAGGCCCTCCTTGCCGGGGGTGCACTCGACGAAGCAGCCGAAGTCCTTGATGCCCGTGACGCGGCCGTTGTAGAGCTTGCCGACCTCGATCGGGGCGCCGCCGCCACCACCGCCGGAGCCGCCGCCGCAGAGGCCGTCGATCTCCTGGATGGCGCGGGCCATCGCCTCGCCGTTGTTGGAATAGATGAACACCTTGCCCGAGTCGTCCTCGGCGATGTCGATCTGCGCGCCCGTGGTCTCGGTGATGCGGCGGATCGTCTTGCCACCGGGCCCGATGAGCAGGCCGATCTTCTCGGGATCGATCTGGATCGTCTGGATGCGGGGGGCGTACTTGCTGAGGTCGGCGCGGGGCGCGGGCATGACCGCGAGCATCTTGCGCAGGATCTCGATGCGGGCATCGCGGGCCTGGTAGATGGCGGCCTTGGCGATCTCGAACGGCAGGCCGTTGATCTTGAGGTCGAGCTGGAAGCCCGTGATCCCCTTGGTCGTGCCGGCGAGCTTGAAGTCCATGTCGCCGAAGTGGTCTTCCTCACCGAGGATGTCGGTGATGGTCACCCACTTCGCGATCGAGCCGTCCGGGGCGTTGTCGGTCATGAGGCCGCAGGAAATGCCGGCGACCGGGGCGATGATCGGCACGCCCGCGTCCATGAGGGACAGGCAGCCGCCGCAGATCGACGCCATCGAGGTCGAGCCGTTCGAGGCCATGATCTCGGAGACGACGCGGATCGAGTAGGGGAAGGCGTCCTCCGGGGGCAGCACCGGCACGAGCGAGCGCTCGGCGAGGGCGCCGTGGCCGATCTCCCGGCGGCCAGGCGCGCCGAAGCGGCCCGTCTCACCGACCGAGAACGGCGGGAAGTTGTAGTGGAGGAAGAAGCTCTTCGAGGTCGCGCCGCCGGTGAGGCCGTCCATGTCCTGGGCCTCCTTGGTCGGCCCGAGGGTCGTGATGACGAGGCCCTGCGTGTCGCCGCGCTCAAACAGCGCGCTACCGTGCACCATGGGGAGCACGCCGACATCGCAGCTGATCTGGCGCAGGCTCTTTGCGTCGCGGCCGTCCGAGCGGACGCCGCGCTCAAGCACCGTCTTGCGGTACGCCTTGTATTGCAGGTCCTCGAAGACGACGTTCAGGTCGACGTCCGTGAACTTGCCCTCGCCGAGCTCGGCCACCAGGGCCGCCTTGGTCTCGTCCTTGATCGCCTTCATGTTGGCGGAGCGGACGTTCTTCTCCTTGCCGAAAATGGCGTCCGGGATCTTGGGGCCGGCGACCCGCTCGATGATGGCGCGGGCCGCGGGCGTGGCTCCCACGAGGGGGAACGTGGCCTTCGGCTTGCCGGCAAGGGCGACGAGCTCCCTGATGGACTTGATGATCGGCTGGATCGCGACGTGCGCGAACTCCAGGGCCTCGATGAACTTGTCCTCGGGGAGCTGGTCGGCGCTGCCCTCGATCATGAGCATGTCCTTCTCGTTGCCGACGTAGATCAGGTCGAGGGACGAGGAGAACATCTGCTCGATCGTTGGGTTGGCGACGAATTTGCCGTCGATGAGCCCGATGCGCGACGCGGCGATCGGCCCGTTCCACGGGATGTCGGAGATGGCGAGGGCGGCGCTGGCGCCATTGACCATCGCGATGTCGGACTCGTTCTTCTGGTCCGCCGACAGGAGGATGCCGATGACCTGGACCTCGTTCAGGAAGCCCTCGGGAAAGAGCGGGCGGCAGGGCCGGTCGCACAGGCGGGAGGTGAGAATCTCCTTCTCGCTCGGACGGCCCTCGCGCTTGAAATAGCCGCCGGGGAAACGGCCGGCCGCGTGGTACTTCTCGCGGTAGTCGACGGTGAGCGGGAACCAGTCCTGGCCCGGCTTGGTGGTCGCGGCGACGGTGGCGGCGACGAAGACGTTGGTGTCGCCGACGGTGACGTTGACTGCGCCGTTGGCCAGCTTGGCCATGGAGCCTGTGGAGAAGGTGATCCCGTACTCGGGAACGGTGACGTTATATTTCTGATTCATGACTTGGGTTTTGTTATCTGATGCTGACGGCCCGCCGCGGTTGTGGATGCGGAAAGGGCCTATTTGATGTGAATACCGCCGCGGCGCGCAGGCCGCGGGGGCTTCCGTCGTTCCCGATTCAGGACTCGAGAGATTTCCGTTTGGCGCCCCTGGCTGTCATTGGGGCCGGGCGCCAAACGGAAATGTCCCGGTTCTGTGTCGAGTGTCTTAACGACAACAGGCGACCCGCGGATCGGGTCGCCTGTGTGGCGAAAGCGTTATTTGCGCAGGTTTAGCTTCTGCAGCAATTCGTTGTACTTTGGCAGATTGTGATGCTTGAGGTAATCGAGCAGCTTGCGGCGGCGGCTCGCCATCTGCAGCAGGCCCCGGCGGGAATGGAAGTCCTTCCGGTGGGTGCGCAGGTGCTCGGTGAGGTGGTTGATGCGCGCGGTGAGAAGAGCGATTTGAACCTCGCTCGAACCTGTGTCCTTCTCGTGGGTTTTGTACTCTGCGATGATTTCTGGCTTAACGACTGTAGGCATTGTTATGTAGTTGAGTTGCACGACTGTAGGGAGCCCTTGCAGGCCCCGTGCCACCCGCCGGACCAGGGGTTTGCCCCGGCCAGGCCGGCGTCACCGTTCCAACCCGGCGGGATGCCGGGTCAGTCATGGCGGATCCCCCAACTGTCGGAAACCCACTGACGCAAGGGAATAACGTCTGAAACCCCAGACCCCGGCGCAAGGCCAAAATGAGCGTCGTTTTTGGCTTAACCCTGGGACAGCCGGATCTGCTTCACGGACCCGCATCCGGGCACCCTGCGGATGCGTTCGACGATCTCGGCCCGGTTCATGAAAAGCTCGTTGCGGACAACCGCATGCGACGCGTGCACCTCGAGCCGGCCCCTCTCGTCGATCCTCACCGCGTTCGAGTAACCGGCGTTGGCCGGCCCCACGATCTCAGGCCACTTTTCGCGAATCGACTGTTCCGCCGTTGGAACCCCGATCCCATGCTTTGCCCTCAGGGTGTCGATGAGATCCCTCAGCTCGTGGGAGGGGCGCCTGCGCATGCCGCGCGGGTCCTCCGAGGGTATCTTTCGCAGTGACGCGATAAGGTCCTCGGCGATCCGACTGAATCTGTGTGGCTCTCCCGGCATCTTGTCCTGGCAGCTGATGCCGCTGTTCGGTCCCCGACGCAAACTTTAGCGCCCGCCACACCCAGCCGGCCGGCAGGCGGGCGAACGGCATCGAGCCCATGCGGATGCACCGGCGCAGGATCGAGGGGCCCGCGCCGAACCGGTTGCTGTAGCAGCGTGCGTTGCGGAACGTGAAGAAGCGGGCCGCCCAGCGGCCGGCGCGGGGGCTCCTTGGGAACTGCTCACGGGCGATCCTCAGCCTCAGGAGATGGGTGAGCCTGAGCATCCGGCGCCAGATGCGCTCAGTCCACTGTCCCGGCGCCACGCGGTAGAATGCGCCCACGGACTTTACCACGGCGATCCTCCCGGAGCAGGCGAGGCGATACCAGAACTCGTAGTCGGCAATCGGGCCCCATCGCTCGTCGAAGCCGCCGAGCGCGAGGGCGGCGTCCCTGCGGATCAGCACGCCGGGGAACGGCGTCATCGAGCTCTTCAGGAAATACGGCGGACGATACTCGGCGACGGCCACGGCCCCCGTCATTCTCTTCACGACGGGCGGCGTCCGGCCGCGCGACGTCTGCATGCAGACAGCCACGGCGCCGTCCCAGAGGCGAGGCAAGACGCTCTCCAGGTACCACGGATAAAGCGTGTCATCCTCGTGGAGCACCATGACCCAGTCGCCGCGCGCCAGGCGCAGGCACTCGTTCCAGTTCCCGACTGCTCCCAGCGTCATAGGGTTCGGCATGTACTCGAACCCGTGCTCCCGGAATCTCTCGACGACCGCGCGCGTCTCGGGCATCTCGCCATCGTCGCACACGATCACCTCGATGCTGATGCGCGCCGTCTGGGCCGCGATGCTCGCGAGCGTCTCGGCGAGGAGGGCGGGTCGGTTGAACGCCGGTATCGCTATCGTGACGAGGGGCGCAAACTGGCGCCGCTCATAAGCGAGCGGCGCCAGCGCGTTTTGGGTCTCGAGGAGATGGGTGTAGGCGGAGGAATCGGCGAACCTGTCCGCCGCAAATGACTCGGTTGCATTGAGGACCGCCGAGACGGCGCCCTGCGAGGCCTCTTGTGGCCTTTCCGTCGGGCGATGATCATCGGCGATTCTCGAGGGGCGCATTGAGGTGCGGCGTTCGTGGGTAGACGCCCTTTCTCCCCAAAAGTTTCGCCGAATCTTCGGCAAAAAAAACGGCCCATAAAATGGGCGTGGACTAGGTGTTGCGAATTGCCCGAACCCGTCAGGACGTGGCCCTGAGAATATCGCGCACGGCCCCGTAGACATCGTCTGCCGTGTTGATCCGCACACAGAGGTTGCGGTAGGAATCGTCCGGGATGCAGGTCCCCGGCGCGACACAGGCGGCGCAGGGCATGGGTGGAATGACCTGGCGGTGGCCTGACCCCATCGGCTGGAACAGGACGGGATTCTGGGAGCCGTAGAGGGCGATCACCCGGGTGCCGACGGCCGCGGCCACGTGCATGGGGCCGCTGTCATGGCAGAGAAGGGCCGAACACGCCCGGGCGAGGGCGGCAAAATGCGGCTGCGAGGGAATCGTCCCCGGCGCGATCACGTGGGTCTTCATGCGCTTTCGAATCTCCTCGACGAGGGCCCCGTCTGCCGGTCCCCCAGCCAGCACGACCTGGGCGCCGAGCTCGTCCTGGACCCTGTCACACACGGCGGCGAACCGGTCGGCAGGCCATATGCGCGACGGGCTTCGGCTGCCGGGATGCACGAGCAGCGTGCGGCCCTGGGCCCCGACAAAGCGCCGCCATTCGGCGACGTCAGCCTCGCGGGGAACAAGGCGTATCTCCCGAGTCGCGACGGGCACGCCTGCCGGGGGAAGCGCCTTTAGGTAGTACTCGGTGATGGGCCTGCTCTCGTGGCCGGCCCCGGGATCATGCACACGATGGGTGTACAGGAATGAAAGGCGCAGCCGATGGGTGCCGTGGTGCAGGGCGAGCCGGAACGGCGCACCACTCAGGCGCGCGATGAGGGCCGTCCGCTCCGTGTTGTCGACGTCGAGGACGTGGGTGAACCGCTCCTTGCGCACCCGGCCGGCAAAGCCCAGCCATCCCAGGTTCCCTTCGGGTGGCGACATCACCGCGTCGACGTCGGGATTGAGGCCCAGGATGCCGGCGTAGACCGGCTCAACGACGGCGACGACGCGGCAGTCGGGCCAATGGAGCTTCAGGTTGCGAAAGAGGGAGCCCAGCAGCACGACATCGCCGAGGTAGCGGCGGCGAATGACGAGGATGCGCTGTTCGGGCATGCGGGGCAAAAGTGTCCCGCCATGCAAGCCGACTGCCGCTCACGGCCGCAACATCATAGCTACACGGGCCGTTTCTGGCGCAGCCCGGAAAGGAGGCCGAAGATCGAGGACAGGCCCCTCGGGGCCGGGGCTTCCACGGGTGCCTCGGCCGGAGCCGCGGCCGCAGCCACCTTCGCGTCCGACGAGAAATCGTGGATGAGCGACCGGTCGGCGATGCGGTTGAAGGCCAGGTCGAAGTCGTGCCGGCTGATTCCCTTCAGGACGAAGGAGAGGCGGTCGAACGAGTACGCCGGGTCGGCCACCAGCCGGGGAAAAAGGATGAACGTGTGCGGGATCTCGTGGGTGACCAGAACATGGATGAGCCGGTGGAAATGCTCGGCGAGGACCGCGCGCTGGTGCGCCGGGTCCGAGGTGCCCCAAAGCCCGCCGGGGACGCTGCCGTTGGCGCCGCCGATCCGCACGCGGCTGGCCGCGGCCGTGTCGAGTTCCCTGATGGGAATGTACACGTGGTCGAAGACGAACCGCTCCGAGGCCACCGCATCCGGAAGCGTCTCGCAGAGCGCCGGGTTCTTGACGATGTACGGCGTCTTCGGGTCGAGCAGGTTGTGTTCCAGCCCGGCGTTGCAGTTTGGGTAGAATTTCTTGCGCCAGTTCTTTGGCGTGATTCCCGTGTCGAGGCCTAGCTCGGTGAGGAGGTGGACCAGGAATGTCGTGCCCGCCCTGCCGGTGCCGGTGATGATAACCTTGTGCTCTCGCCGGGTTGAGATGGCCATCTCTCGGCAAGACGGCTGTTTGCGGCAAAGGTAACCGTCAAAAGTGAAAATTTGTCAGGCGTCGCCCGATCTTTACCGTCAGGCCACGCCTGTTTTTTGCTGGTCGTAGAGGCTCCTATATAAGCCATTGTCCGCGTAGAGGGTTGAATGGTCGCCCCGCGCGACGATGGAGCCCTGGTCGAAGACGAGGATCAGCGAGGCATCGCGAATCGTGCTGAACCGGTGCGCGATGATGAGGACTGTCTTGCCGACGACGAGCTTGCGCAGGGCATCCTGGATGAGCTGCTCGCTTTGCGAGTCCAGGGCCGACGTGGCCTCGTCGAGGATGAGGATCGGGGCGTTGCGCAGGAAGGCGCGCGCGAGGGCGAGCCGCTGCTTTTGGCCGCCCGACAGCCTCGCGCCGCGCTCGCCGACGACGGTCTCGTAGCCAAGGGGGAACCCGCTGATGAACTCATCGGCGTGCGCATCGCGGGCCGCCGCCTTCACTTCCTCGGCCGTGGCGTCGAGCCGTCCAAGCAGCAGGTTGTTGTAGATCGTGTCGTTGAACAACACGGGGTCCTGGGACACGATCGCGATGTTGGAGCGCAGGTCCGACAGGCGCATTTGGCGAATGTCCGTGCCATCAATCGTCACGCTGCCGCTCACGACGTCGAAGAAGCGGGGCACCAGGTTGGCAAAGGTCGTCTTGCCGGCCCCGCTCGGGCCCACGAGGGCGCAGACGGTCCCCGCCGGGATGTCGGCCGACACACCCTGAAGCACGGGCTCCTCCGTCTTGTAGGCGAACGAGACGTTGGTGAAGCCGACATTGCCGCGCGCGCGGCCCAGGGGCGCCGGATGGGGCGGGTCCATTATGGTCACCGGCTCGTCGAACACGACCTCGAGCCTGTTCAGCGCCGCCTCGCCACGCTTGATCTCATTGTTGATGGCCCCGAGGCGCTTGATCGCGTCGTAGCTGAAAAACAAAGCCGCCATGATCGGCAGGAATGCCTTGAAGCCCACGCTGCCGAGGTAGGCGTAGACAAAGACGACGGCGATGCCGAAGGCGGAGACGATCTCGATCGAGGGCGCCAGTGCGAGAGAGTACTTGGCGACCTTGAGTTGAACGGTGATGAGCGCCGACGTCTCCGCCGCAAACAACCTTGCCTGACGGTCGTGGAGCCCGAAAGCCCGGACCTCCTTGGCCGCGCTCAGGTTCTCGTTCAGCGTGTTGGTGAGCGAGCCCAGCTGCGTCTGCATCTGGTAGGCGCGCTTGACGAGCTTCTTGCCGATGTAGCGGACGGGAAAGACGCAGAGCGGGACGATGACGAGGCTCGCGATCATCAGCGCGCTTCCCTTCTGGTGGTACGTGATCCAGGCGACCGTGACCAGAGCGCCAATCAGCGTGGCGGGCTGCTTGATGCCGTCGTTCGCAACCGCCGTCAGGCTCGATTGGAGCTGGTTCGTGTCGGCAAGCCCGCGGGAGATCAGGTCGCCCGTCGTCTGGCGCTGCAGGAATGACAGCGGCAGGACCTGCAGCTTCTTGAAATAATCGAGGCGGATGGCCTCGAGGACCCGCACGCCCGCCTTCTGGAACAGGTAGCTATTGATGTATCCCGCCGCGCCGCGGATCACGAATATCGCCGGCAGCATCATCGCGACAGCAATTATCTCCGGCAGGCTCAGCCGCGCCGAGCTGGGGTCGAACACCTTGGGGAACACCCTCTGGATGGTGTACGGCACGCCGAATCCATTCGCAGCCCCATAGACGATTCCCGCCCCGATGGCCGCGGCCAGGGTGCCCCGCACGGGCTTGAGATAGGGTAGGTAGGGCTTGAAGCGTTTGAGCATGGGGCGCTGCCGGCGTCAGTCCTTGGACGCCCTGACATCCAACGCGTCCCGAAGCCCGTCGCCGAGGAAATTGAGCGAGAACAGAGTCATGGAGAACAGCGCGCCGGGGAACACGAGGAGCCACCAGAACTCCTCCATCTTCTCCGAGCCGTCCTTGATGAGGACGCCCCAGGAGCTCATGGGCGCCTGGACGCCGAGGCCGAGGAAGCTCAGGAACGCCTCGAGGAGCATGACGGCGGGGATCGTGAGCGTCGTGTAGACGATCACGGGCCCGAGCACGTTGGGGATCACGTGGCGGAATATGATGCGCCTCTGGCCGAGCCCGAGGGCGCGCGCCGCCTCGATGAATTCCATCCTCTTGATCGACATCACCTGGCCCCGGACGATCCGCGCCATGGTCAGCCACTCGACGGCGCCGATGGCAAAGAAGAGAAGGAAGATGTTCCGCCCGAAGAAGACCATCAGGAGGATGACGAAGATGGCGAAGGGCAGGGCGTAGAGGATGTCCACGATTCGCATCATGACGGCGTCCACCTTCCCCCCCACGAACCCCGCCACGGCCCCGTAGGTGACCCCGATCGTCAGGGCGACGAACGTCGCCACAAGCCCGACCGTGATCGAGATGCGCCCGCCGTAGAGCGTGCGGGCGAGCAGGTCGCGCCCGAGGACGTCCGTCCCGAGCCAGTGCTGCATCGACGGCGGGACGGCGCCGAGGTCCAGGTTCTGCTCCTCGTAGGACTGCGAGAAGATGGGGCCGAAGGCGCAGGCGAAGGCCAGGACGATGAGGAGGACGCCGCCGGCCAGCGCGAGCTTGTTGCGCTTGAGGCGGTGCCAAGCATCGCTCCAGAGCGAGTGGCCGTGGTCTGCGTCCGTCGGCTTCACTCGAATTTGAGCCTCGGGTTCATCCACACCTGCACGACGTCGACGACGAGGTTCATCCCAATGAGGAAGCCCGCGTAGAGGATGACGGTCCCGAGGACGAGGGTGTAGTCCCGGTTGAACGCGGAGTTCACGAACTCGCGCCCGATGCCGGGGATCTGGAAGATGGTCTCGATGACGAAGGAGCCCGTCACGATGCCCGCGATCGCCGGGCCGAGGAACGAGACGACGGGCGTCAGCCCGCCGCGAAGCGCGTGCTTGAGGATGACGCGGACCTCGCCAGCCCCCTTGGCCCGCGCCGTCCGGATGTAGTCCTGGCTCAGGACCTCGAGCATGCCGCCGCGGGTCAGGCGGGCGACGTAGGCGGCGTAGACGAGGCCGAGGGTCAGGCTCGGCAGCACCCGGTCGATGGGGCTGTACCATCCCGAGGCGTTGAACCAGCCGAAGTGAATCGCGAAGACGAGGATCATGAGCGGCCCCATGACGAAGGTAGGGATGCAGAC
>Ga0302326_10011429_pt1 | contig 19127 bp, 15 predicted proteins | sample Palsa_T0_3_FD_202264 | JGI IMG/M metagenome (GOLD analysis project Ga0302326, IMG submission 202264) | Peat permafrost microbial communities from Stordalen Mire near Abisko, Sweden - Palsa_T0_3 | ecosystem: Environmental > Terrestrial > Soil > Palsa > Peat permafrost | place: Sweden: Abisko...
CAGCAACTCGACCGACTTCCAGGCTTCGTCGACGGGCATGCCGCCAACCAGCGGGTGCAAGACGAGCGGTCCGTAGTTCCTCGACTCGCGGACTTCGGCGATGAGTTGGTCGGGCGTCACGAAGCGGTACCGGCCCGACGCCTTGACCTCGTCAATCGTCTGCACTCCGGGCAGGTGCATCAGCGAGCGCTGATCCGCCGACCAGCCGCCGTAAGTGACTGCCTCCCAGAGAATATGGTCACCAAGCTCGGCCCATGCCCGATCCGGGTCTTCATGCAGGTAGATCATCCCGCGGTTGACCGCCCCGGGCATGATGATCAGCGGCGCGAGGCCGACCTCAGCGCACAACTCGCGGTAATAGTCGGCGATGTCGGGAAGGTGGTCGGCCAGGCTGAGCGGCAACCGAAAACGCGCCGCCCGTCGCGCGGTGGCGCGGGACCCGCCACCGACATACAGCGGCGGGTGTGGCCGCGTCCACGAACCGATATCGGACCACACGGACAGCATCCGCTCGACCAGGCTGTCCATCAGCCGGCCGCGCTTGCTGAAATCAACACCGAGCGAGTCATATTCGCTCGCGCGGTAACCCAATCCCACCGTGGTGTGCAATCGTCCGCGGCTCATGTTGTCGACCAGCGCGATGTCTTCGGCGAGCCGGACCGGGTTCCACAGCGGCCCCAGAGCGCAGTCCACACTGGCGATCAGCGTCGAGGTTCGCGCAAGGAACATCCCGGCAGCCATGATCGGGTTGCAGCTCCACCCGTGCCCGGTCGCGTGATGCTCGTCCACGCTGACCGTGGCGATTCCCCGCGACTCACCCCACTGCGCGAGCTCAAGCGCGGCACGCAATAATTTGCTCTGCGCGCGTGGCTCCCCCTGCGGCGACGCGAAGTTGAAGCGCAGCACTGTCAGCAACATGTCACGCCTGCGCTGCCGCCTGCAGGAACGCAGGGAAGTCGGGAAACAGCGCCCGGTCGACGATCTCGATGCGAGTGCCGAACGCGTCGACGTAGTAGGCGAACAATGCCAGATCCGGCGGCGCGGTGTCTGCGGTGGCTTCGAAAGCGAACCCGTTGGCCTCCAGCAGTCGCGCAGAGCCAGCCAGGTCGTCGGTGAAGTACCCGAGGTGATGGACCGAGTTGCCAGGCGCCGCGGTCCACGGGCTGTCCGGCACCTGCTGGATGAGCTCGAGGTGCGGGCTCTGCAACGAGTAGACGAATGTCGAGGTGAGTTCGCGGGTTCCGTCCACGGTGCGGAAAGGCAGCGTATAGGTCAGCGGGTTGATCCACCGGTAGCCGGCGACCGCGCTGAGCCGGGCCATCGCGGCGTCGAGGTCGGGCACGACGATGCCGGTGTGGTAGTAGTCCTCGGGCCTTAGCGCGAATGTCATTTTCTCCCTTATGTTTTCAGACGCAGTCCGACGCACCGTCGACGACGAAGACCGCTCCACTGGTGTAGCTGCATTGCTCGGTGCAGAGAAATGCGACGGTCGGTGCGATTTCGCTGACGACTCCGAAACGCCGCAACGGGATGTGCGCCACCTCCGAATCCACCAGTTCGCTGACGGCATGCATGGGCGCTGTCATCGGAGTGTCGATCGCCCCGGGCGCCACGGCATTCACCCGAATTCCCTTGCCCGCCCACTTGACTGCGAGATTTCGGGTGATGTTGACGATCCCGGCCTTCGCCGCGCCGTAACCGGGCACCAACGCCACCGAGCGCAACGCGGACATCGACGCCAGATTGACCACGCTGGCGCCCCCGGCCGCGGTCGATGCTCGCAGCGCGCGATACAGGCCGACGGTCAATCGATACGGGCCGGTCAGGTTGAGCGCCACCGACGCTTCGAATCCGTCCGGCTTCGATTCGTCAAGCCCACCCGGGAAATTCGCGCCCGCATTGTTGATGAGGACATCAAGCTGGGTGAAGCTGCGGGCCAGCGCATCCACCGAGTCGTGGTCGATGACCTGCAACTGGTGATAAGCCAGGCCGGACAGATCCGCGTCGTAGTCCGTCGCGGACGGTTTGGTACCAGTGATGCTGACCTGAGCTCCGGCATCCCGAAACAATGATGCTGTCGCGTAACCGATCCCGCTGGTTCCACCCGTGATCAACGCCGTGGTCCCGGTGAAATCGAAGCTGGCCCGCGCGGTCATGAGTATCTCGAGATCTGTTCGGTCAGCCAGGCTCTTTCCCAGAAGTTCGTGGTGTCGGCCAACAATTTTTCGTGGGCTTGCCTCAGCACGTCGCGCGCATTCGGCTGATCGGCGGCCACCAGCTCGGCGAGGTGAATGGCGTGCAGCGGACGATCCGCGCCCACGTGTTCGCGTGCCCGCTGCACGAGTGCGTCGGCGCCGGCCAACTCGACCACGTCGGCGCCCACGGCGTCGAAACCGATGGGATACAGCTCGGTGGTGGAGCGGTGGTGAAACCAGCCCGAGTAGTTCTCCCAAACGGCCCGCACATCCCATGCGACCTTTCCGTAGCCTTGGCCCACGTCGTATTCGGTCGGCAACGTGATGTCGCGCATCAGAGTCCGAACGTCCTTGCCGGCGTTCATGCCCGCGACCGTCTGGTCGTGGATGTACTGGATGGCGTTGCGCAGCCGGGTCAGCTCCGCATCGATGCGCTCGGCGCCGGCGATCGGTGCAAAGTGACCGGTCACCAAAAGTTCAGGCCGCAGCTGACGCACCCGCTCAACCGACGCGATCGCGGTCAGCGCGTCCCGGTAGCGGTCGCCGCGCATAGTCACCAGGTTGGGAATGTGCCCGAAAATCGGGCCGAAGGTGTTGCCGCACAAACAAATCCGCTCGTCTGGCAGCCATACCACCAGCGAGTCGTTGGTTTCCCCGCCGGGCACCGCGATCAGCTCCAAGCGCCGGCCACCGACCTCCAGCGTCAGGGTGTTCTCGAAGTCGACATCAACGGTCGGAACGCTCTGGCCCGCCAGATGCTTGGTGCCGAGGCGCCGCTGGATGGCCTGGATACCGGTTGTCAGTTTCTCTTTGAACGCAAACGCGCTGCGGGCGGCCCGGTACGGGATCAGGCGTTCGTTGTCGTCTCGCCAGTGTGTCCAGTTCGCTTGTGCGACAACTGTGGTATTCGGGTCGCGAACGCTGTCCAGACCGCCGACGTGGTCGACGTGGCCCTGGGTGAAGATGATGTAGCGCACCGGCGATGTGTCCACCGCGTCGAAGTTCGCCCGGTGGACCGGCCCCTCGAAGCCCATTCCGGTGTTGACGATCACCCGGCCCTCATCGGTGGTCAGCAGGTAGGAATTCGACAGGCCCGGCGAGCACCACAGCCCAGGGGCGATCTGCTCGGCCTCGTCAGCGGAAGCCGGGGATAGGGCGTCCGCGCCAGGCCGGCTGCGGTAGATCGGCTCGAAGTGTTGCGCATCGGTGCTCATCGCTGACGTCCCTTCACTGAGTCTCGGGCCGGACGTCGAACCTGTCGAAATAAAAGTCGAACCGCATGCGCAACTCGTCGGGTGAGATGCCGAAGTGCCGGTGCAGATCGTAGCGAATACTGCCGTGCTTGCCGCGCGGATTACCGTCCAGGTATTTCTGGAAACCGCGGCGCACCTTCGGCGTCAATTCCACCCCGCCACGCCGGTAAAGCTCCTCGAGCAACGGCATTTCGTTGCCGTTGAGGTGATGGAAGCTGATGTCGATGCTGCGCGCCGCCGGTACCAGGTCGCGGTCGCGCACGCACGCGCTGAGCAGTCGGTGCACCCGGTCGCTCCAGTAGTCCAGCAGCCAGTCCGGGTCAATGCTGGTGCGGCGCAGCCGATCGGAGTAGGCCATCATCGTGATCGCCGACTGGACCACCGCGACCGGATCGCGATGCGTGAAGGCCACTGTCGCGTCGGGGAAGGTGGCCATCAGCGGTCCGAGTTGCTCGCAGTGCTGCGGGCTTTTGAGTATCCAGGTTCGCGGGCCGCGCAGAAATGTCAACGCCTGCAAGACCTTCTTCAGGTACGCGTAGTGCTGGTACTGATCCAGTCCGAGGTAGTAGTCACGCCAATCCGGCACGCGTGCATGCCATTCCAAGACATAGCCGGCGAGATCCAGGTCGAGGAGTTCGACTTCCTCCTCGATTGCCTCCGGAAACCGGTCGTGCATGGCAGCCACCACGGGCGCACTGGCCATCAGCGCATCATGTTCGGACTTCGCCCGCGCATAGCGGGGATCGACCCCGAAGAGGTCGGGGCCCTGGCCGATCGCAGGGATCGGATCCTGGCTCTCCCAGTACGGCAGCGACCGCCGGCGCGGATCGGCGGCGATGAGGTTCACCAGATGCGTAGTTCCCGATCGCGGCATCCCGACAACGATGAAGGGCTGTTCGATCTGGATCGACTCGATTTCCGGATAGCGCTTGATGAGCTCGGTCAGCGACAATCGGTTACGCAGCAGCCGAACCACGCGTTGGCGCAGCGAAGATCGGGTGAGCTGGGTCAGGCCGTCGTCGGCTTCGATCGCGGCGACGTGTGCGCCCAACCGGTCACTGAAGCCGTCGGTGTCGTCCAGATCGTCGCCCACCGAGGCCTGATCGACCGCCTCGGCACGCATCTGGTCGATGTCGAATTCGACGTGTTTGGCCTCGGTGTATTCCAGGATCTGACGCTGGACGTCGGTCAGCGTGGGCGACGTCAGGTCGTCGAAGTCGATATCAGCGACGTCGTGGGCCACAGCCCCATCCAACCGTCTCGACACCGTCGACTTCACGGTAATCGGTGTACTGGATGCAAAAGTCTAGGCGGTCAACGTGGTGAGCCGCCTGATCACCTCGCCGCGGCCAATAGTGCGTGCGACCTGGAACAGGTCGGGGCTCTTGGTCGACCCGGTCAAGCCCACCCTGATCAGCTGCGAGGCTTCCCGGATCGAACCCGGATAGGCATCCGGACTCTGCTTGTACTCCTTGGCGTTCCGCGCGAAGCCGAACTTGTCGGCCAAGTCCCGCACTTGCTGGAACCACTGCGCAGGATCGTCGAGATCCCGATACGCCGCGATGAACTCCCCCGCGAACGACCGGATCAGGTCGGTCGGCAGCCCCAGTTGGGAATCGTCGGCGCCCACGGGCGTAAACAAGTCCGCGAAGAAGAAGCCGTAGGCGGTTCTGAAGTCGGACCATTTGCGCAGATCCTTGCGCGGGTTGCTGACGCCATCGCGTTCGACGGCAAGCGCGGCCAGGGTCAGGTCCGGATGAGATTCGATGACGCGATGCAACTCGGGATCGAACTCTGCCGCCCACGCCGTCACGGCCGCATAAATCTCGGGTCCACTCAACGTCGCGATGTAATCGGCGCTGATGTCTTCCAGTTTCACCAGGTCCACCAGGGGGCCCGCGCCGCCGCACTCGGCCAGCGCGATCGGTGCCGCCAGGGCTTCAGGTAGCGGAATTTCCGCGAGACGTCCATTGGCCAGACCACGCAGGTAATACAGCACCGCATCGGCTGGGTAGCCGGATCGGATGTAGAAGTCGACGTCGGCCTCGGGGTCTTTGCGTTTGGACAGTTTGCGTTTGCCACCCGGGATCTGCTTCATCAGCAGAGCGATGTGCGCGTAGGTGGGCGGATCGAACTGCAGCGCCTCGAAAAGCTGCAGATGCAGCGACGTCGACGAGAGCCACTCTTCGCCCCGGATCACCAGGTTGACCCGCATCAGGTGATCGTCGACGGCATGGGCGAAGTGGTAGGTCGGCAGCTGAACCACCGCCGACGATTTCAGAATCACCACGTCGTTGTAGTTGGCCTCCATGGACAGCTCGCCGCGGATCGCGTCGGTGAACGAGGTCCTACCTCCCGTGCGCCCCGGCGAGCGGAACCGCACCACATACGGCGTGCCCTTGTCCAGCTGCTCACGTACCGCAGTGACGTCCGCGTCGCGCCAGATGGCCCACTCCCCGTAATAGCCCGTCGGACGCTTCAGCTGCTGTTGGCGGGTGCGGATGTCGGCCAGCTCTTCGGAGGTGGCAAAGCAGAGGTACGCCTTGCCGGCGCGCAACATCTCGCGCGCGAAGGTCAGATAGATCGTCGCGCGCCGCGACTGGCGGTAGGGCCCGTATTCGCCGGTGCCGTCGCCCTCGTCAGAAATGAGCCGAAAGTAGGCGAATGCGCGTTCGAACTGTGCGTATGCGTCAGCGACCTCCCGCGATTGATCGGTGTCCTCGACGCGCACGAAGTAGCGGCCGCCGGTCTGATCCGCGACGGAACGGTCGATCATTGCGGCGAAGATGCCCCCGAGGTGGATGAATCCGGTCGGTGACGGGGCAAGCCGGGTTACCTCGGCGCCGGCCGGCAGGTCGCGGGGCGGATAGCGCTGTTCCCACTCCCCCGGCTCGGGCAGATCGGCGGGAAAGAGGCTATTCACCTCGTGTGGCTCGAGCATTCCGGTGCGGACTCCTATCGGGACGGCTTGCCTGGTCGATGTTAGTCACGCTGGTGGCGGCCGAAGACAGCTCACCAGGTGGACCGTCCGTAGGGTGGGCGGGATGAGCGTTACACCGGATATCACCGTCGCTCTGCAGCGCCGCTTTTTCGACGACTTGCCGGAGATGAGCGTCCGCTGGCAAGCCGAGACATTTCCTGAGCTGAAGCTGCTGGCGCTCAACGAGCCACTGGCCGGCGAGCTCGACCTCGATGCGGGCTGGCTGCGCGGGTCCGACGGACTGCGATTCCTGGTGGGCGCTCTGGTGCCCAGCGGTGCCGCGCCGGTAGCCCAGGCCTACGCGGGTCACCAGTTCGGCGGCTACGTCCCGAGGTTGGGTGACGGGCGCGCGATGCTGCTCGGTGAACTCGCCGATGCCGACGGGCGGCTACGCGACATTCACCTGAAAGGTTCGGGTCGAACGCCATTCGCCCGCGGCGGTGACGGCCTCGCGGCGGTGGGACCGATGCTGCGCGAGTACATCGTCAGCGAGGCGATGCATGCGTTGGGTATCCCGACGACGCGATCGCTGGCCGTGGTGGCGACCGGACGTCCGGTGCAGCGTGAAACGCCGCTGCCCGGCGCCGTGCTGGCCCGCGTCGCCGCCAGCCACCTGCGGGTGGGCAGCTTCCAATACGCCGGCGCGACCGGCGATCTCGACCTGTTGCGACGCTTGGCCGACCACGCGATCGCACGCCACTATCCCGGCGCCGCGATGTGCGAAAACCCCTACCTTGCGCTGTTCGAAGCGGTCGCCGCCGTGCAGGCGTCGCTGGTGGCTCAGTGGATGCTGGTCGGCTTCGTGCACGGTGTGATGAACACCGACAACATGACGATCTCCGGTGAGACGATCGACTACGGGCCCTGCGCCTTCATGGAGGCCTACGACCCCGACACGGTGTTCAGCTCGATCGATCAATGGGGCCGCTACGCCTACGACAATCAGCCCGCCGTCGCGGGGTGGAACCTCGCCCGGCTCGCGGAGGCGCTTCTTCCGCTTCTGGCCGACACCGTTGACGAGGGTATCGCGCTCGCGGAGAACGCATTCGGCGTCTTCCGAGCTCAGTATGACGCGACCTGGACGGCCGGGATGCGGGCCAAGCTCGGCCTTTCCGCGGACGTCGACACCGAGACGGTCACCACGTTGGTCGACGAGTTGCTTGTCCTGCTGAAGGAGAGTCGCGTCGACTACACCTCGTTCTTCCGCGGACTGAGCCAGGCATGCGAAGACGATCCGAAAAACACGGCGCCGACCCGAGGGCTGTTCGACAACCTCGCCGGCATCGACGACTGGATCTCACGCTGGCGCCCCCACGGTCCGGACGCCGCATTGATGGACCGAACCAACCCCATTTACATCCCGCGCAACCAACTCGTCGAGGAGGCGTTGACCGCGGCGACAGCAGCCGATCTAGCTCCGCTGCAGCAGCTACTGAGTGCGGTCAGCGCCCCCTTCGACGAGCGAGCGGGTTTCGAGCGCTACGCAGCCCCTGCGCCCGAAGATTTCGGCGACTACCGAACGTTCTGCGGCACCTGATTCGGTTTCGGCACGGCTCCTAGCTTGTTCGTGGAGCGAACTCCCTTGTCCAGCAACGCCGCCGGTGCAACCTTCTTCAGCAATGACAGCCGCCGCGCCAGCGGTCCGGCCGGGTAGCGCAACTTCGGGGCCCGGCTGGTCGCCGCCTTCAGCACGACCTGTGCCACCACTGCGGGGTCATCCCCGGCACGTACCGAATTGGCGAGGACGCGTCTGACGTGCTCGCGAATGGGCGCGTAGCTCTGGATCGGCGAGTCGGCGTCGGTCGCGTTGGCTTCGAATGAGGTGTTGGTGTAGCCGGGTTCGACGACCGACACCCGCACACCGAACTCGCGTGTTTCATGGTCAAGCGACTCCGAGTAGCCCTCGACAGCGTGCTTGGAGGCCGCGTACAACGCGCCGTACGGCGCAGGCAGGAATCCGAGCACCGAGCCGACGTTGATGATCCGACCGCTGCCCTGCGCCCGCAGATGTGGCAGCACCTCGCGGGTCAGCCGCAGCAGCCCGAAGAAGTTGGTGTCGAAGAGCTCCTGAGCCTGGGCGATCGAACTCTCCTCGGCGGCGCCGAATACCCCGACTCCTGCATTGTTCACCAGAATGTCGATGCGCCCCGCCCGCTCGACGACCGTCGCCACGGCCGCGGCGACCGATGCGGCGTCGGTGACGTCGAGCGGTACCAATTCCACGCCAGGAGTCGGCTTGGTGCGTTGAGGGTTGCGGCTAGTGCCGAAGACCTCGAAGCCCTTCGCCGCGAAGGCGCTTGCGACGGCCTCACCAATTCCCGACGAGACGCCGGTAATCAGCACCACGGGCGATCCCTGTGTCATATCCACTCCTAGTAAACCGATTGGTGTACTTCTACAGCCGTTACGCTACACGGCTTGACTCATCATGTAAACCGTTCGGTATACTCGTGAGATGAACGAGCAGCGTGCGCCACACAAGGGCGGTCGCGGCGCGCGTCAGCGCATCCTTGACGCCGCCACTGAGTTGTTCTACCTGGACGGTATTAACGCCACCGGAGTCGAAAAGCTCGCGGCCGAATCGTCGGTCTCCAAACGCACCCTCTACCAACACTTTCCGAGCAAAACGGCGGTGGTGGAGGAATACCTGCGCGGCATCGAGGAGCACGTCGCGCAAGTCGCCGTCCAACAGGACGACCGGACGCCGCGGCAACGCCTGCTGGCCTCATTCGATCGCACCTTCACACCCGGCGCATCCTTCCGCGGCTGTCCGTTCCACAACGCTGCCGTCGAGGCGGCCGGAACCATGCCGGGCGTTGCGGACATCGTTCGCACGTCCAAACTCGGCTTTGCCGACCGACTCACTGAGCTTGCCGAACAGGCCGGCGTCGCGGAGCCCCGAGAACTCGGCAATCAACTTGCCGTCTTGTACGAAGGCGCTGGCGCGCTGGCGACCTCGCTGAACGACCCAGCTCCGTGGGCGCGCGCCAAGAAGGCCGCCGAAGTGCTGATCTATCACGCGCTAGACGCGTGACGTTCAGCGCGCGCCGCGCACCAACCGGCCGGGGCGCGCACCGGTGTCGACGCCGTCGCGGCGGGTCACGACGCCGTTGACGATCGTGGCGCTATAACCAGAGGCGCCCTGGATGAGCCTCTTGCCCCCGGCCGGCAGGTCATAGGCCATCCGAGGCCGATGCAAGGTGATCGCATCCATATCGATCACATTGACGTCGGCCCGTTTTCCGATTTCGACGACACCGCGATCGGACAGCCCGAACAACTGCGCGGTGTCGTATGACTGCTTGCGGATGACGTGCTCGAGCGGAAGCTTCTCGCCCCGGCGACGATCGCGTGCCCAATGGGTGAGCAGGAACGTGGGAAACGATGCGTCACAGATCATGCCGCAGTGCGCGCCGCCGTCGGACAGGCCCACCACACCGGCGGGATGTGTCAGCATTTCGCGGATCGCGTCGTGGTTGCCGTGGGCGTAGTTGTAAAACGGCAGCATCAGCATCGACGTGGCGTCGTGCTCGAGCATCAGGTCGTAAAGGGTGGACAGTGGGTCCTCGCCGCGTTCGGCGGCGATTTTCTCCACGGTACGTTCGTCAGTCGGCTCGTAGTCGGGCGGATCGCCCATCGCGTAGGTGCGGCCAAGCGCGTACTGGGCGAGGGCGAACATATTGTCGAACAACAGGTTCGGGTCGGGCGGCAGATCGTCTTCGGAGAGGATCGCCGCCTTGACGGCGGGATCAGCCAAGCGCTGCGCGAGCTCCTCGCGACTGCACTCGGCCTTCAGTCGAAGGAAGGTCGGGCGGTGGGTGAACGCGTGATGCCCGTCGAAGCCGAACAGCATGCCGAACGGTCGCGCGGCGATCTGCGGGTACAACCGGCTGCCCGCCGCGTGTGCGGCCGCTGAGATGTCCAGCTGTTCGCGCCAGAGGTCCGGGGCGGCGTCGACCTGAATCATGCCGAAGGAGATGGGCCGGTCGATCTCGGCGCCAAGGCGCTGCATCCAGTCCAGCTCTTTCTTCGGCGCGATGATGTCCTCGCCCGCCACACCCTGGGGCGCTAATTCGAAGACAGCCTGGCCGCCAGCCGCCATGGCACGGCCCAGTCCGAACAATTCATCTTCGGCCGCATAGGTTCCAGGCACCGGCTCGCCGTCGATGGCCCGGTGACCAATGGTGCGCGACGTCGAAAAACCCAGCGCGCCAGCTTCGACGGCCGCCTGCACGAGGCGCGCCATCGCCGCGATGTCGTCCGGCGAGGCCGGTTCGTTGCGGGCGCCGCGTTCGCCCATTGCGTACGCGCGGATTGGCCCGTGGGCAACCTGGCTGCCCACGTCGACCGCGAAATTTTTCCGCTCGATGACGTCGAGGTAATCGGGGTAGCTCTCCCAGCCCCACGAAATACCCTCGGTGAGTGCGGCACCGGGGATGTCCTCGACGCCCTCCATCAGCCCGATCAGCCAATCTTCTCGGCCCGGGCGCACCGGCGCGAAGCCGACGCCGCAGTTGCCGGTGACCACGGTGGTGACGCCGTGATCGCTGGACGGCTCCAGTAGGTCATCCCAGCTGACCTGGCCGTCATAGTGGGTGTGGATGTCGACAAAACCCGGCGCGACGATCTTTCCGGTCGCGTCGATGGTCTCGGCGGATTCGCCTTCCAGCGGCGGACTGCCCGGCCCGCGGCGCCGAACCTCGACGATCTTGCCGTCTTTGACGGCGATGTCGGCGTCGAATCGGTCTGCGCCGGTTCCGTCCACGATGGTGCCGCCGGTGATTTTGAGGTCAAACACGATTGCTCCCTTGCCTGCGCTACGGGTTGGCTACAGTGAAACTCCAATAAGGGAATGTAACACCGTTACAGAAGCTACGGGAGCGCTTCAATGACGACCTACCCAGCGCCTGATATCCAGCACGAAGACGCGATCGGCACGCCGCCGAAACGGCTGACTCTGGTGCCCGCCCAGAGGTACTACTCACCGGCATTCGCACAGCTCGAGGTGGAGCGGATGTGGCCCAAGGTATGGCAGGTCGCGTGCACAGTCGACCATGTCGCCGAACCCGGCGACTACTTCGAATACCGTTGCGGGCCCTACTCGGTCATCATCGTGCGCGGCGACGACGGCACGCTGCGCGCATTCCAGAACGTGTGCCGGCACCGTGGCAACTCGCTATGCGCCGGCTCCGGTTCGGACTTGGCCGAACTGCGCTGCGGCTATCACGGGTGGACGTGGGATCTCGCCGGCTCGCTCAAACGGGTCCCGAACCGCAAGGGATTCGGCACGCTGTCGCTGGCCGAGTTCCCGCTGCTCGCGGTTCGTGTCGACACCTGGGAGAGGCTGGTCTTCGTCAACCTCGACGTCGACGCCGCACCGCTGGTCGACTACCTGGAGGCGGTGCCCGACGACATCGCCTGGCTGGGGCTTGGTGACTTCCGTTGCTACGCAACCATGACCGTCGACGTCGCCGCGAATTGGAAGACGATCGCCGATGGTTTCAGCGAGACTTACCATATCCAGACATTGCACCCCGAGCTGCACAGGTGCATGGACGACGTCTATGCACCGCAGGTCATTTGGGGACACACCGGAAAGTCCGAGCAGGTCTACGGCGTACCGAGTCCACATCTCAAGCAGGTGCCCCCAGACGCTGACGTGTGGGACGCCTATGTCTGCACTCAGGGTGCGCTGATGGGCGTTGCCGAGGACACGCCGTTCCCGGCTGATCAACGTCGACCAGGCCAGTCGGTTGCGGAATTGATCGCCGAACGGACAAGAGCTTTCGCGGCCGGACGTGGTGTCGATGTGAGCTGGGCCAGCACCGACCAGGTGATGCGGCTGCACCAGTACAACATCTTCCCCAACCTGACGGTGCTGGCCAACGCCGATCATCTCACCGTCATGGCTTCGCGTCCGGGGTCCGATCCCGATCACGGTGAACTCGTGATGATGTTGTGGACGCGGATGCCACCCGGCGCGGCCCGATGCAAGCCCGCCGATGTTCGGATGACGGCGGACGAGGCACAGCCGGGTCTGGTTCTGACCCAAGATATTTCGGTCTTGGCTGGGCTCCAGCGCGGTATGCACCAGCACGGGTTCACCCACCTGATGTTGTCGGGAGAAGAACGTCGCGTCATCAATATGCATCGCAACCTCGACCGCTATCTGACGTTGCCCGAGTCGGAGCGGATCCGCCAGTGAGTCGCACGGCTCAAGAACCCGTCAGCGCGGGGGCGATCCTGGATGCCGCCGCCGGCCAGATCAACAGGCACGGTGTGGAGGCATTCACCATGCGGGGCCTCGCCGAAGAACTCGGCGTAGCGGCCACCTCGATCTACTGGCATGTCGGCGGCAGAGACAAACTCTTCGACAGCCTGGTCGACCGATTGCTCGGCGAGATGGCTCATCTGCCCATCGAGGGTGACACGCCGGTGGAACGCATTGCCTCTCTTGCCCGCTCGCAACGCAGGGTGCTCATTGATCGGCAACACTTGCTGGCCATCGCGCACGAGCGCGACCGGACGCCCACGCTGTTTCTGCCGATCCAGCAGACTCTGGCTGCCTTGCTGGCGGAGTTGGGCGTGACCGGGACCGAGGCCGCGCTTGTCCTGCGAGCCGTGCAGGTCCACGTCATATCGTCGGCGGTGATGCAGTTCTCGGCAGTTCGCGGGGCCAAACACGAGGAAGAGGACCCCTCGCTGTGGGATGACGAGTGGCCCGATCGCGCGCTCGTGCAAGCGCTGCAGTCCCCTACCGACTACGACGCCGTATTCGAGTACGGGCTCACCGCGCTGCTGGCGACGTTGCCCCAGGGTCCGCTGTAGCCGCAGAGCTGACGTTGCGCGATGCTGAACGCGAAGGCCACACTTAGAGGTCGGCGGAAGGATCGTCATGAACGAAGAGCAACGCAACGAGATGGCGTCGCGGCGCGGCTTCCTCGCCGCGCTGGATCAAAGCGGGGGCAGCACCCCTAAAGCGCTGAAGCTCTACGGAATCTCAGAGGATGCCTACGGCAGCGACGAGCAAATGTTCGACCTCGTCCATCAGATGCGCGAGCGCCTCATCACGAGTCCGCGCTTCACCAGCAACAAAATCCTGGCGACGATCCTCTTCGAGCAGACGATGGACCGCAGCATCGACGGCGAGAACACCGCGGCGTTTTTGTGGAAGCAGAAACACATCGTGCCGTTCGTGAAGGTCGACCAGGGGCTCAGCGACGCCGAGCACGGCGTGCAGCTGATGAAGCCCATGACAAAGCTCAGCTCTCTACTTGAGCGCGCCGTCGAGCACGGCATCTTCGGTACCAAGATGCGCTCATTCATCCAAGAGCCCAACGCCGACGGGATCAAGGCGATCGTCGACCAGCAATTCGAGTACGCGGACACCATCGCGCAGCACGGACTGTTGCCGATCATCGAACCCGAGGTGAGCATCAAAAGCCCCGACAAGGCCATAGCAGACGGTCTGCTGGTGGCGGCGCTGCACGCCAAGCTCGACGAACTTCCGAGCGACCGGCAGGTCATGCTCAAGCTGACGCTGCCTGACGAAGACAACCGCTACGCGTCGCTCATCGACCATCCACGGGTGTTACGGGTGGTCGCCCTCTCCGGTGGCTACAGCCTGGCGGAAAGTTGCACGATCCTGGCCCGCAACCACCGCCTGATCGCCAGCTTCTCGCGGGCCCTGACCGAAGGCCTGACCGCCGAGCAGACCGATGCCGAATTTGATCAGAAGCTCGGATCGAACATCGACGAGATCTACGCGGCCTCGGTGACCTAACGGCCATGTTGGGGTTATGGCTGGTGCTGCCTGTCATCGCGCGTGTGAGTTTTCCAGCACTAGCGCGACGCCCTGTCCTGATCCGATGCATACGCCGATCACCCCGTAGCGGACTTTGCGTTCGCGGAGCTCGGTCGCCAGCGTCAGGACGTAACGGGTGCCAGTCGCGCCGAACGGATGACCAATAGCGACGGCTCCCCCGTTGGGGGTGAGCTTGTCGTCTGGAATGACGAATCCTCCCAACTGGTTTGGGAGCTCGCGCAGGACACCCAGCGCCTGCGCACTAAAGGCTTCGTGCACTTCCCACACGTCGATCTGCTCCGGCGTCAGACCGGCGCGCCTGATCGCCAATGGGATCGCCCAGGCAGGTGCCAGCCCCATGATGAGCGGGTCGATGCCGTACACGGCCGAGGAGACCACCCGGGCAAGGGGTTCGATTCCGAGTTCGACGGCCCTCTCCCCCGATGCCAGCACGATCGCGCTGGCGCCATCAGTTAGTGGTGTGGAATTGGCCGCCGTCATCTCGGTGGTGCCCGGCTGGGCAGGCAGCGCGGCGAGCAACTCGGCGGTGGTGTCGTCGCGGATGAACTCGTCATGCTCGAAGAGTCGCTCCGGAGATTTCTTGGTGGCCGCGATGGTGACCGGCATGATCTCTTTGGCTAGCCGACCCGAGTCGCGGGCGGCTTTGGCGTGCTGCTGGGAGCGAAGCGCAAAGGCATCGATCTCTTCGCGAGTCAGCGAGTACCGGTCGGCCACATTCTGGGCGGTCTCGATCATCGCGATATACGCGTTGCGTGACAACAACACCGGATTGGGCGGGCCGCCGGCGCCCGCCCACATGGTGTCGAGCATGAACACCGGACCCCGCGGGCTGAACGGCGCATCGCCTTTGATGAGCGCCCAGCCCGACCGCGACATCGACTCGACACCGCAGGCGATGCCGACGCCGAGGTCCCCGGCTTTGATGGCGTGACTGATGTTGACGGTGGCACTCAGCGACGAACCGCAGAATCGGTTGATCGTCGCCCCAGCGACGCTGTCTGGGAATCCGGCCGCCAGCGCCGCCCAGCGGGCGACGTCGCCCATCCCCTCGTGGGCCGGGTTCACACAGCCGGCGAGGATGTCTTCAACCTGGTCGAGGTCGATGCCGACCCGATGGCAGGCACCTTTCATCGCCATCGCGAGGAGATCGTCGAGCCGCAGGTGCGACAACGAGCTCCCGTACCGGGCGAAGGGCGTGCGTACCCCGCCCAGAATGAATGCATCAGTCATCGCACACCTCGCAGATGGTGGTGGCCGGCTTAACCGCAACCGAACGGACGCCGGACTGCCGGAGGCCGTTTCGCTTGGGTATCCGTCCAAGATGTCTTGTCGGCGTGTCGTATTCGGCTCGCGGAATAGTATCCGTTCGGTCGCCGCACGTGTTAGTTCGCACTGTATTCATGAGGTCCTTCCGATGCCGGGAAGCGTTGTTGTTCAATCCTGTTCGTGATTTTGGGCGCTGCGAGCACCTGCGATGAATGCCTTCCCAACTGGGGCGGAAACTAGGCCGCGCATCCTGCCAGTGTGAACGAGGTGCCGACGGCGTTCGGTATGAACGCGGTGGGTAGCGCCGCGGCCAACCGGTGCTGGGCCTTCCAGCCGGTGCAGTGCGCTGGTACCAGCACATCGGGCGCCATGTCGGTGAACGCGGTGACGGTGGGTTCGATGATGGGTTCGAACGCCGGGCCGGTGAGATGGAAGCCGCCGAGCAGCGCGTGCAGTCGATCCACTGCGGTCAACCGCATCGCGTGCCGGGCGATGTTCACCGCGCCGGCATGTCCGCATCCGGTGAGCACGACCAGCCCTCGTCCGCGGACGTGCATCACCAGGGCTTGCTCGTCGAGGATCAGCGGGTCGGGCTCCCAGTTTCCGTCGCGCCACGCCTCGTGGTGCGGCATGCCGTGCTCGAAGTCGGTGGTGCGGTCAATTTCTCAGGTGATCAGCAACGACCCGTCGAGCAGCAGCGAGGGTTGGCGCCGCTCGATGACCTCGAGGCCTTCGGCCTCCAGGGCGGAACGATTCAACGTCGGCAGTTCCCATGCCGGCTGACCGGGTAGGGCGAAGCGGCGCTTGGTCCAGACCAGCGGGTGGACGGTGAGCGGCATTCCGCTGCGGCCCCGCAACCGGGCCAGCCCGGGAAAGCCGCCCGCGTGGTCGAAGTGGCCGTGGCTGAGCACCACGACCTCAATCGAGGCCACGTCCAGGCCGAGCCGTTCGACGTTGGTGGCCATCCCGTCCGGGGATACTCCGGTGTCGAACAGCACCGTGTGCGACGTCGTGCCGCGGCGGATGGTGACCAGCGCGGAGAAGCCGTGCTCGGCGACCAGACCGGGAACCGTGCGCCCGTTCACGAACTGCGAGGCCGGCACCGCAGGTGTTCGGGCGAACGGCGTGCGATGGGCTGAGCCGGTGTCGCCCATCAGTGCGTCGTAGCTGTTGTCCATCAGCGTCGTAATGACGACCTCATCGACGGGTTCCAAGGCGATACGGTCCATCGCCGGGCCTGGCGCCCCGCGCGGCCGCGCTGCGGCAACAGCTTCGGTGAGCGCGCGAGTGTCATCACACATGCCCTCAGTGTGGGCTTCTCCTGCCCGAGTGGCGAGGGACCTCATCCTCAATACGTGCACACGTATGTGCCGTGCGTGCACATCACCGGCGACCTGAGTCCATTGCGCCTCATCGGCGACAGGATAGATCTGAGCGTCGAGGCCGCGAGTGCGCGCGGCCGATATTGCACGACATCAGCCGGTTGCGGTGAGGAACTGGCCGCGACCAGAAGGAACCCGCCATGACCTCGCCCACCCGACCCTCCGCCCGTCAGTCGTCATGACGGCATCGTCCGCCATCGATCAAAGCGCCCCGCCGACCGGTGCCGGCTGCGTGGAATGCGTTGCCAATAGCGGGTGGTGGCTACATTTGCGTCGCTGCGCCGCCTGCGGACACATCGGCTGTTGTGACACCTCACCGAGCCAACACGCGTCCCAGCATGCGGCATTGTCGTCCCATCCCGTCGCCCAGTCCTACGAGCCCGATGAGGACTGGTTCTGGGACTACCCCCGCGGCCGTTTCGTCAGCGGGCTACCGCTGCAGGCGCCGACCAGCCACCCAAGATCGCAACCCGTGCCTGGCCCGGCCGGCGCGGTGCCACCGGACTGGCAGATCCAATTGCACTGACCCGTGTTCGGCCGAAGAGTCGCGCTATGACAGCGCTTCCAATCCGCCGACGGTGCTCGCGCTGGGGTGCTGCGGGGGCCCGTTGATTGGGCAGTGGGTGCACTGCTCGACGAGAATCCGGTCTTTGATGGCCGCCGGTACGGGGCGGGGTCTGATTCCGGCGAAGGCCAATGCGGCAGCAGCGACAAGCAGGCTTGCCGCGATCACGATGGCGGTGCGGAACCCGGCGTTGAACGTGGTCGGATCGGTGTAGTCGGCGCCGGTTATCCCGGCCAACCCGGGTATGACGGCCACAGCCAGGAGACCACTGGCCCGGGCCACGGCGTTGTTGACTCCCGATGCCGAACCGACGAGACGGTCGGGCGCAGAGTCGAGAACAGCAGAGGTCAGCGGCGCGACAACAAGTGCCACGCCGGCACCGAAGACGAGCGCCGCCGGAAGCACATCGGCGAGCCACGACGTGGCGCTGCCGATCCGAAGCATGAGCAGCAGCCCGGCAGCGGCGATCAACGGACCGAAGGTCATTGGCAGGCGTGGTCCGATCCGGGCCGCGAGGACACCGGCTCGCGACGAGAACACCAGCAGGACCGCGGTGACCGGAAGCAGCGCCGTCCCGGCCGCGACGGGACTAAAGCCTGCAACAGTCTGCAGTTGCAGCACCAGCAGCAGGAATACCGCTCCCAATGCGCCGTAGATCAACAGCGTGACGGCGTTGGCGACTCGAAATATGTTGTTGGCGAACAATGATGGAGGGACCAGCGGATGGGTAGAGCGTCGCTCCACTGCCACGAATACGACCAGGGCCAGCGCACCGACGCCGACCGCGACCAGTGCCTCAGCGCTGGCGCCGCGATCGCCGAGCTCGGTCAGCCCGTAGGTCAGCCCAGCAAGGCCCAGTACTGCAAGCACAGTGCCGCTCACGTCCAGACCCGGCGGGGATTGGGTGTCACGGCTCTCGGGCACCCGCAGCACGGTCACCACGACGACCCCGACGGCCAGTGGCAGGTTGATGAGAAAGACTGCCCGCCAACTCCATTCGACGAGGAACCCGCCAAGGAACGGGCCAACGGCACCGGCCAGCCCGCCCAGACCCGACCACGCCCCGATGGCAGCGGCGCGGTCGGAGCCACGGAAGGACGCCGAGATCAGTGCCAGGCTGCCCGGGGTGAGCAGCGCTCCGCCGACGCCCTGCAATGCTCGCCCCGCGACCAACATCGCAATGTTGGGGGCTAGCCCGCAGGCCGCCGAGGCAAGCGCGAACCAGATCACCCCGACGAGGAACACCCGCCGTCGCCCGAAGTGGTCGCCGAGTGATCCGCCGAGCAGGATCAGTGCGGCCAGGGTGAGTGTGTAGGCGTTGATGGTCCATTGCAGACCGCCGAACCCGGCGCCCAGGTCGTGGCCGATGTGCGGCAGCGCGACGCTCACCACGGTGCTGTCGATCATGACGATCCCGGAGCCGAGCACGGTCGCAACCAATACCCAGCGGCCTGCGGCGGTCCCCATCCTCAATCCGCTTGGATCGATCACGCCGTCCTCCGCGCACCAGAGGTGAGGGGCACCGTCGTTCACCGAGCGTGCCAGCGATCGATCCGCCGGCGCGTTCGGGGCGACGTGTTAAAAGCCCTTCGACGATAACCAATTCAGGACGACGTCGGCGACCTCTTTCCAGCCGTTGTCGATGGTCAGGGAATGCCCTT
>Ga0302326_10011430_pt1 | contig 19127 bp, 15 predicted proteins | sample Palsa_T0_3_FD_202264 | JGI IMG/M metagenome (GOLD analysis project Ga0302326, IMG submission 202264) | Peat permafrost microbial communities from Stordalen Mire near Abisko, Sweden - Palsa_T0_3 | ecosystem: Environmental > Terrestrial > Soil > Palsa > Peat permafrost | place: Sweden: Abisko...
TTGCCGACGGTGGTGAAGAACGACACCACCAGCCGCCGCTGGCGCCGCGACTGGGCCGAGCCGTTGTAGATGTCGGTGTGCTTCCAGAGGATGCCGGCGTCCTCCTCGTGGATGCAGATCGCGTTGCGCACCGTCCGGGGCTCGCCGGTCTCCCCGGTGACCACGGCGTCCAGGTAGCTGATCTCGCCCAGGCAGTCGCAGCCGAGCTCCAGGGAGTTGACCCACTTGCCGACCAGGTACTCGCCGGTGTCGAAGTACGACTGCCAGTAGCGGAACCGCGGGTCCCCGTACGGCACCACCATCTCGGGGATGGAAGCCCGGTAGATCACCGGCCGTCCGGCCAGCTCGATCTGGTGCAGGGTCAGCCCCTCGCGCAGGTCGAAGCCCACCCGCAGCGACCAGCCCTGCCAGCGGAGCAGGGTGCCGTCGAGGCTGAAGCTCGGTCCCTCCGGCTGGGTGATCTCGATCGGCCGCAGCCCGGTCCGCTCCGGCCCGCGCACGGCCGGGTCGTCGTAGTCGCCTGACTCGGCCGGGACTCCCACGGTGAACTCGTCGGTGACCCGCAGCACCCTCTTCTCGATCAGGTCGACGTGCGCGGTGACCCCGTCGACGGGATGCGCCCAGGCCAGATCGTGCTCATCGGCCTGCAGGAACGCGAGCACCCGGACCATCCGGCGGGCGTCGTCCTCGGCCGGCGCCCGGAACGCGCCCGCGGTGATCGGGCAGATCCGGATCTTGGTCATGTCGGTCAGTCCGCGCCTGCCCAGGGCCGCCTGCCAGTCCGGGTCGGCCGCCACGATCTCCTCGACCAGGTGGTACTCGGATTCGATGATCGGCAGCTGGCCCTCGGCGGCGGTGTCGAGGACGCGGGCGCTGACCACGCTGCCCTGGGTCAGGGACACGACTACGTCGGTGGACTCGCCGCTATCCAGATTCAGCAGGTAGGCGCGCAGCCGCCGGTCGGCCGGAGAACCGCCGAGCACGTCCTGCTTCGGCGGCTCCTCCAGCCCGTAGTAGGCGAACCGGACCGGGTCCGCGAGCAGCCCGGCGTCCGCCATGATCTTTCGGCCGGCGAGGTACTCGTCGGCCGTGGCCGGGTCGAGCGGATGCGGATGGTCGGTCATGGGGTCTCCTGTTTGTTCAGGTACCGGACGGGGGTGGTGCCCCCGTCCGGAGCCGTTACTCGTTGCGAATTCGGCTGAGCCGCCAGCCGTTACTCGTCGGCGATGATAGAGCCGACCCGGTCGCCCAGACCCGGGTCGCGCCTGCTGACGATGACCGCGTAGACGACGGACACCACGATGACGCCGAGCGCCGCGTACGGGAACCAGTCGTAGGGCGCGGCCTGCCCGGGCTTGACCAGGTAGTACACCGGGACGGCGATCGCGATCATGCCGAGCACCGGGAGTACCACGTGCTTGATGACGTTGAAGTCCTGCGGGCAGTACCGACGGTAGTAGAACGGCAGCGCCAGGTTGGACAGGAAGTACACCACCAGGATCAGGATCGTGCCCATGGTGGACGACTCCACGAAGAAGTTCAGCGCGCTCATCGAGCCGCTGTCCCCGCCGATGAGGTGCAGCAGCGCCCACACCCCGATGATCACGGTGGCGATGGCGACGAACGCGTAGATCGCGTTGACCGGCGTCCGGCGCACCGGGTGGACCTTGCCCAGCCAGCGTGGCAGCAGCCCTTCCCGGCCCGCGTTGAAGATCAGCCGGGACTGCGAGTTGACCGCCGAGATCAGCACCCCGAGGGTCGAGGTGATGCCGGCGATGTAGGCGAGGAGCGCCAGCCACGAGGCGATGTCGTGGGACACGTTGATGAACGGGATGGCGGCGCTGCCGAGCGCGGTGACGTTGTAGTTGAACCCGGTGGCGGTCGCGTACGCGTACAGGATGTAGCCGACGATCATCAGCGCGATCGACAGGAACACCGCTCGCGGCACGTTCCGGCGCGGGTTGCCGGTCTCCTCGGCCAGCGCGGCCGAGTTCTCCCAGCCGATGAACAGGTAGATCGCGAGCGGGAACCCGGCCGCCAGGCCGCTGAAGCCGTGGGTGATATGGCTGGGCTCGAACGGCACCGCCGAGAGGTGGCCGCCGTGCTTGATCAGCGCCGCGACCGACACCACGACCAGCACCAGCATCTCGAAGCCGAAGAACAGGCCGGCCAGCTTGGTGGACACCGCCACGCCGCGGACCATCATCATGATCGCCCCGGCGGTGAGGATCACCGAGAAGATGACCCACGGCACGTTCCAGTTGAAGTAGTACTGCAGCACGATCGACAGGTAGCCGCCGCAGATAGCCAGCACCGACGAGATCGCGATGATGTACCCGGCCCCGCACAGCAGGGCGGTGGTCACGGCGCTGGTGCCGCCGAACGTCTTGCCCACGTACGAGATGAAACCGCCGGTCGACGGGTGCACCCGGGAGAACTGCGACAGCGTGTTGCCGAGCAGCGCGATCGCGATGCCGGCCACGATGATCGTCAGCGGCGCGGCTACCCCCGCGGTCAGGAACAGGAAGCCGGCGCCGAAGTAAAAACTGTAGGCCGGGCCGATGTTCGCCATCGTCGAGGCGGAGATGTCAACCAGCCTGAGCGCGCCGCGGTTCAGCCGGTCCGGCGATTCAGGTGCCTTGGTTTCCGAAAACGGAATGGATGCCGCTTCGCTCATCGTGTCACTCCCGGAGAGTTCCCACTCCCGGTACGCTCGTCATCTTGGCAAGCGCTTTCCGGTTTTGGGAGAACTTACCTAATCCAGGGAGAACTGCGCAAGCCTCTGGCGTTACGACCAGGTAATCTCCGGCCATCAGCGGGCGGTCGGCGGCCGTGGCTGGGTGCTGTCGCGCAGCACCACCTCGCCCGGCACCGGCACCACCCGCGGCTGGTCCGGCGCGTCGCCGCCGAGCACCAGCCGGGCGGCGATCTCGCCCAGCTGCCGCAGCGGCAGCCGCACGGTGGTGAGCGGCGGGTAGACATCGCGCAGGGTCGGGATGTCGTCGAAGCCGGCCAGGGCGATGTCGCCGGGAACGTCAAGCCCGGCCGCGCGCAGCCGGGCCAGCGCCCCCACCGCCATGATGTCGCTGACCGCGAAGACGCAGTCCGGGAGCGGCGGCCCCGCGGCCAGGATCTCGCTCATCGCCTGGTAGCCGCCGTCCCGTGACAGCTCGCCGTGCACCACCCGGGCCGGCTCAACCGGCACCGACCAGGCCCGCAGCCCATCGGAGAACCCGGCGACCCGGTCCTGCGCGGTCAGCAGCGCCCGCGGCCCGCCGAGCACGGCGAACCGGCGGTGCCCGAGGGCGGCCAGCGCCCGGGCGAGGGCGCCGGCGCCGGCCCGGTTCTCCGGCTGCACCGTGTCGATGCCGAGCAGGTCCTGCCCGATGCAGGCGGCCCGGCCGCCCGACCGGGTGAAGGCGTCCAGCTCCGCCCGCAGCGCCTCCCGGGCGGCGGGGCTGTCGGACCGGCTGCCCACTAGCACCACCGCCCGCGCCCGCTGGGCTCGCATCAGCGCGACGTACTCCCGCTCGGCCGCCTCGTGGGCGGCGGTGCTGGTCATGCACACCAGCAGCCGCTCGGCGTCGGCGACCTCGATCAGCCCGGCCGCGATTGACGAGAAGTACGGGTCGGAAATATCCCGCAGCGCCACCCCGATCATCGTGCTCTGACCGGTCGCCACCGCCCTGGCCTGGAGGTTCGCCGTGTACCCGAGCTCGCCGGCCGCCTTGTGAACCCGGTCCGCCAGTTGCTGGCCGACCCGGCGGGCGCCGTCGTTCAGCACCCGCGACGCCGTGGTCAGCGACACCCCGGCCCGGTCAGCGACGTCCTGCAGCGTGACCCGCTGCACGTCGGGACGTACGTCCGTCACCAGGATCTCCTCGTCGCTTGACCGGCTGTGCCGCCCAGCCTATTCTCGGGAAAGCCCTTTCCCAAACGATTCGGGGAAGGCCGCACTTCACCGCGGAAGGCGGGTCCATGACACGCAAGGTCATCCAGGTCGCACTCAACGGGGTCACTGGCCGGATGGGATACCGGCAGCACCTCGTGCGATCCCTGCTCGCGATCCGCGAGCAGGGGGGCATCAGGCTCGACGACGGCACCACGCTCTATCCCGAGCCGGTCCTGGTCGGCCGGAGCGAAGACCGGTTGCGCGCGATCGCCGAGCGGCACGGGCTGCCCCGGTGGACCACCAGCCTGGACGAGGTGCTCGGTGACCCGGACATCGACGTCTACTTCGACACCCAGGTCACCAGCGCCCGTGAGACCGCGCTGGCCAGCGCGATCGCGGCCGGCAAGCACATCTACACGGAAAAGCCGGTCGCCGCCTCGGCCGAGGCCGCCTTCGCCCTGGCCGAGGCGGCCAAGACGGCGGGCATCACCCACGGCGTCGTCCAGGACAAGCTGTTCCTGCCCGGCGTGATCAAGCTCCGCCGGCTGGTCCGGGAGGGGTTCTTCGGCCGGGTGCTGTCGGCCCGGCTGGAGTTCGGCTACTGGGTGTTCGACGGCGACGGGACGCCGGCCCAGCGCCCGTCCTGGAACTACCGCGCCGAAGACGGCGGCGGCATCGTGCTCGACATGTTCCCGCACTGGCACTACCTCCTTGAGGACCTGTTCGGCCCGGTCAGCTCGGTCTACGCCCGGGCGGCGACGCACCTGCCCAAGCGGTGGGACGAAGCGGGCGAGCCGTACGAGGTGACCGCCGATGACGCCGCCTACGCCATCCTGGAGTTCGCCAGCGGCGCCGTCGCGTCGGTGAACTCCTCCTGGGCGGTCCGCGTCAACCGCCGTGAGCTGCTCGAGATCCACGTCGACGGCACCCACGGCAGCGCGGTGGCGGGGCTGCGGAACTGCGCCGTCCAGCACAAGGTGTCCACCCCGATGCCGGTCTGGAACCCCGACCTGCCTGACCCGCTCGACTACCAGGCGATGTGGACCGACGTGCCGGACAACGCCGAGTTCGACAACGGCTTCAAGGCCCAGTGGGAGCAGTTCCTGCGGGCCGCCGCGCTGGGAACGCCCTTCCGCTGGGACCTGTTCGCCGGCGCCAGGGGCGTCCAGCTGGCCGAGCTCGCCCTGCGCTCGTCCGACGAGGGCCGCCGGGTCGAGATTCCGGCATGAGCGCCATCATCTCGCTCCCCGGCCGGGCGGCGCCGCTCGAGATCGCCCGTCCGGCCTGGGCGGCCGGCTACCCGCCGCCGACGTCGCGGCGGGTCTACGCCGCCGCTCACGTCGCCTCGGTCGACGGCGGCGATCTGATCGACTGGGAGTCCACCCTCCGCTTCCGCGATCACCTCTGGGACCACGGGTTCGCGATCGCCGAGGCGATGGACACCGCCCAGCGCGGCATGGGCCTGTCCTGGGGGCAGGCCAGGGAGCTGATCTCGAGCACGGCCGAGCGCGCCGCCGCCCGCCGACGCGCGGGCCGTTTCGCCGGCGTCGCCTGCGGAGCGGGCACCGACCATCTCGACGCCGACGGCGGCCACTCGCTGACCCAGATCATCGGCGGCTACGAGGCCCAGCTCGGGTACGTGCAGTCGGCCGGCACCGGGGTGATCCTGATGGCCAGCCGTGCCCTCGCCGCCGCCGCCCGCGGCCGGCGCGACTACCTGGACGTCTACGGCGCGGTGCTGAAGCAGGCGAGCCAGCCGGTGATCCTGCACTGGCTCGGCGAGGCGTTCGACCAGGCGCTTCGCGGCTACTGGGGCGGCGACGACTTCGAGTCCGCCGCCTCGACCGTGCTCGAGCTGATCGACCGGTCCGGCGACCACATCGACGGGATCAAGCTCTCGGTGCTCGACGCGGCCCAGGAGATCTCGCTGCGCCGCCGGCTCCCGGCCGGCATCCGGCTCTACACCGGCGACGACTTCGGCTACGCCGACCTGATCAGGGGCGACGAAGCCGGCCACAGCGACGCCCTGCTCGGCGCGTTCGCCGCCGTCACCGCGCCCGCCGCCGCCGCGCTGCAGGCCCTCGACGCCGGCGACCTGGCCGGCTACGCGGCCGCGATTGAGCCGACGGTCCCGCTCAGCCGCCTCATCTTCGAGGCGCCGACCTACTGCTACAAGACCGGGGTGGCGTTCCTGGCCTGGCTGAACGGTTTCCAGCCGCGCTTTTCGATGCTCGACGGCTTCGAGCGCAGGCGGCCGGCCGGGCACCTGATCCAGGTGTTCGAGCTGGCGGCGGCGGCCGGGGCCCTGACCGACCCCGACCGCGCGGTCAGCCGGATGACCGCGTTCCTGAAGGAGCACGCGTGACCGGGTTCGCCGGCCTCTCCCTCAACCAGGCGACCGTCACCAAGCTCGAGGTCGCCGAGGCGGTCGACCTGTGCGTCCGGCATGACATCCCGGCGATCGGGCTCTGGCGCGAGCACGTCGCCCGGACCGGGCTGGCCGCGTCCGCCGCGCACGTCAAGGCGGCCGGCCTCACGGTCTCCAGCCTGTGCCGGGGAGGTTTCTTCACCCACGCCGACCCGGTCGCCCGCGCGGCCGCGATCGCCGACAACAAGGCCGCGATCGAAGAGGCGGCCGCGCTCGGCACCGGCACGCTCGTCCTCGTCTCCGGCGGCCTGGCCCCCGGCAGCCGCGACATCGGGCTGGCCCGGCGGCTGATCGCCGACGCGATCGCCGAGCTCGTCCCGGTCGCGCAGGACAACGGGGTTCGGCTCGCCATCGAGGCGCTGCACCCGGTCTTCGCCGCCGACCGGTGCGTGATCAGCCGCCTCGGCGAGGCGCTCGACCTGGCCTGCCAGTTCCCGGCCGACGCGGTCGGCGTCGTCGTCGACACGTACCACGTCTGGTGGGACGCGTCGCTGCTGCCCGACATCGCCCGGGCGGGGGACCGGATCGCCACCTACCAGGTCTGCGACTGGATCCTGCCCCTCCCGGCCGACACCCTGCTCGGCCGAGGCCACGTCGGCGACGGCCACATCGACTTCCCGCCCGTCACCGCGGCCGTCGAGGCGGCCGGCTACACCGGGTACGTCGAGGTCGAGATCTTCAACCAGACCATCTGGGACGCTCCCCCCGACGAAACCGCCGCCACCATCACCAAGCGCTTCCCGCAGATCTTCTAACCGCCACCAAAACCCGAAATCCTTAACTCGAACGGACCGTGGCGGCTCTGGCCCGCCCATTCCCCGTCATCGTGTCGGCGCCATTGCCCGGCCCGCCAGCGTCCGCCTGCGCTCAATCGCGGTGCAGCGTGAAGCTGGCCAGCGGCCCGGTCACGGGCTTGCCCGCGGGAGTGGCGTACTCATCGCGCTTGGAGGTGCGCAGGCCGAGCGCGACGAGCGACTCCACCGTCTTGACCGCCGCCGCGACTCCGTCCACGACCGGGATGCCGAGTTCGCCGGCCAGCGCCGCCGCCAGGTCGGTCATGCCGGCGCAGCCGAGCACGACAACGTCGCAGCCGTCGGCGTCGCGCGCCGCCACGCAGGCCTTCGCGATCGAGGCCCGGGCGGACGGGGAGTCCAGGTCGAGCACCGGGATGTCGCACGCATGCACGCCCGCGCAGGCCGCCCCGAACCCATACCCGCGCACCAAGTCACGCGTGTGCCCGATCGTCCGCGGCAGCGAGGTAACCACGCTGAACGAACGGCCGAGGAACACGGCCAGGTGCATCGCCGCCTCGGCGATCCCGACGACCGGTCCGACGGCGATCTCCCGCGCCGCGGCCAGCCCGGGGTCGCCGAAGCAGGCGATCACGTGGCCGTCCGCGCCGTCCGCCTCCCCGGAGCGGACGGCGGCGAGCACGCCCGGGACGGCCAGGGCTTCGTCGTAGTGCGACTCGATCGACGCGGGCCCCATCGTCGACGTCACCGCGAGCACCGTGGATCCCGGCCCCGCCGCCTCCCGGGCGGTGCGGTCGATGGCGGCCGTCATCGCCCGGGAGGTGTTGGGGTTGATCACCTGGATCGTGGTCATGGCGCGGTCGCGACCCCGCTCGCCTCGCTGTCGGTCTCGTCGCCGAGGGCCACGTCGGCCCCGACGCCGGCCGCCACGGTGTACCCGCCGCCGAGATCCGCCTCCGGTGATGTGCCGTCCCGCGCGAGTTCCACCTCCCGATCGAGGTCCGTGATGATCGGCCGCGTCCGCTCCAGCCACCAGAAGGCCACGAACCCGAGCCCGCAGCCGATGAACCAGGAGTAGTCGGAGATCCACCCGATGCCGAGCGAGGACCAGGCGGTCGGGATCAGCACCGCGAGCACCGCCGGGATGCCGCCGATGAGCACCGCCCAGATCGCGTTCGGGTTGTAGCCGTTCCTGAACCAGTACCGACCGGACGGCGACCTCGTGTACAGGTCGTCCACCCAGATCCGCTGCTTCGACACCAGGTAGTAGCCGCAGATCAGCACGCCGAACAGCGGCCCGATGAGCGCCCCGAGCAGGCCGAGCGTGTAGTCGATGGCGTGCGCGTTGTCGTACCAGTTCCACGGGGTCAGCAGCACCGAGCCGATCGCGGCGATCATGCCGCCCATCCGCCAGGAGATCTTCTGCGGCCTGACGTTGGAGAAGTCGAAGGCGGGGGAGATGAAGTTGGCCACGATGTTGATGCCGACCGTCGCGATGACGAAAGTCAGGCCGCCGAGCACGATCGCGAACGGGGTGCCGATCTGCTGCACGGTCTGGATCGGGTCGGTGATCAGCTTGTGGTAGACGGGGATCGTCGCCGACGCGGTGAGCACGGTCAGGATGGAGAAGAACAGGTAGTTGATCGGCAGCCCGAAGAGGTTCCCGCGCTTGACCGCCTTGAACGACTTCCCGTACCGGGCGAAGTCGCCGAAGTTCAGCATCGGCCCGGCGAAGTAGGCGACGACGAGCGCGGTCGAGTTGAGCGTCACGTAGAAGGTGTGCAGCGGGTCCAGGCCCGGGCCGCTCGACAGGTTGAGCGATAGGTGCGACCAGCCGGCCTTGCTGACCAGGTAGCCGCACAAGACGATCATCACCACGTAGACCGCGGGGCCGGCCCAGTCGATGAACCGCCGGATCGCGCCCATGCCGCGCCAGAACACGGCGCCCTGGACGACCCAGAGAATCGCGTAGCTGATGTAGCCGAGCGCGGACAGGCCCGCGAACTTGTGCGTCTCGAGCGACGCCATCGACGGCCAGAACTTGAGGAACACGATGTCGAGGGCCGTCGACGCCAGGTAGGTCTGCACGCCGTACCAGGCGATCGCGATCGCGCCGCGGATGATGGCAGGCACGTTGGCGCCGGTGACGCCGAATATGTGCCGGTTGACGACGGGGAAGGGGACGCCCGCGAGCTGCGATGGCTTGGCCACCAGGTTGGCGAAGAACTGGACGATGATGATGCCGGCGATCAGCGCGATCAGCACCTGCCAGCTCGCGATGCCAAGCGCGAAGAGCGACCCGGCGGTGACGTACCCGCCCACGCTGTGCACGTCCGACATCCAGAACGCGAAGATGTTGTACGAGGACCACGACTGCTTCGTCAGCGGCGCCAGGTCGATGTTGGTGAGGGCCGGGTCATAGCCGTCCTTGATGACGGGCGCGCCGGGCGCCTCGTCCGCAACGGTCTGGGTCATGCTGCATCCTTGTGAAGGGGGACATCCCCGGTGAAGGGCTAATTAACAGTTGGCGTTAATCGATGACTTCACAAATGACCGGTATGTAAATCTCTTGTGACGGCGTTGACGGACGAGACCGAGATGGCAGGGTGAAGTAGTGACTTCCGAACTCGAACTTGACGCGCTGACGTCGGAGTCGCTCGGCGCGCGCCTGCGCGAGCTGCGCACCGGTGCCGGGCTCTCGCTGCGGGCGCTGGCGGCCCAGCTTGGCATCTCCCCAAGCGCGGTGTCGCAGATCGAGCGCGGCGTCATGCGCCCCTCGGTCAGCCGGCTGATCGCCTACGTGGGGGCGATCGGCGTCCCGCTCTCGGTGGTCTTCGAGACCGGCATCGAGAAGCCCCCCGAGGGGCAGGCTGACACCGACCCCACGGGAGCGGACCCGACTCGCGCCGCCCCGGCCGGGCAGTTCCAGTTCGCGATCCGTCGGTCCTGGGAGGTCGCGCCGATCATGCTTGGCGGCGGCGTCACCTTCCGTCGCCTGTCCCCGGTGCCGACCCGCGGCGTCGAGTTCTTCGAGTCCGTCTACCCGCCCAGCTCGATGTCCAACGCGCACGGCGAACTACTCCGCCACGAGGGCTACGAGGTCGGCACCGTCACCGCAGGCGAGCTCACCGTCGATTTCGACACCGACGTGGTCACGCTCGCGGCCGGGGACTCGATCACCTATCCCTGCTCGCGCCCGCATCTGATAGCCAACCGATCGGCGACGGTGACCGCCGTCGCCACCTGGCTCATCGTGAGCCCCTAACGACCACCGGGGCCGGAAGCGCGACCCAGATCAGCCGGTCTGCCGGAGCCTGCGCGCCGCCTCGGAAGCGGCCGACATCTTGCTGATCGCGAGCTGCCGAGGCACCCGGCGCAGGCCGCAATCGGTCGAGATCTCGAGCCGCTCGGGGTCGCGGTACCGCAGGCAGGCGCGGACCCGCTCGATGACGTCCTCGGGCGTCTCCGAGTAGTGGGTCTTGATGTCGATCAGCCCGGCCGACAGGATGAGGTCGCGGTCCCAGCTGCCGACCAGGTCGATCTCGGACATCTCGCGGGCGCCGAACTCGAGGCTGAACCCCTGCACGTGGGCGTCGAGCAGGGTCGGGAACAGCCACCGGTAGGTCCGCTTGGCGTACGGCAGCCGCCGGAACGACCCGAAGCAGATATGCACAATGAAGGTGCACCCGGTGATCCCGTCGACGACCGCGTTGATGGTCTCGACCAGGTTCTCCGGCGTCCGGTCTTCGGACGCGTGCGAGGGGGTCAGCGGCTCCTCGATCTGGATGCAGTCGCACCCCGCCGCCACCAGCTTCTTGATGTCCGATCTGATCGCGGGCACCAGGGCGTCCGCGCACTCGCGGCGGGTGCGGTAGGTGGGGCTGAAGTCGAGCTCGGTGGTGATGCCATACGGGCCGGGCATGCCGATCTTCGGCCGCCGGTCGGTCCGCGCCCGCAGGAACTCGTACTCGCTCGTGTAGTCCCAGATCGACTCGACCTGGTCGAGCGGCTCGCGCACCTCGTAGACCGGCAGCTGGTCCCAGCCGATCGCGCCGAGCCGCCGCGGGGTCGGCTTCAGCGCCAGGCCCGCCATCTTGCCGGTGATGCCCTCGATCCAGCCGCCGCGCCGGTGCTCGCCGTCGGTGTGGATATCGAGCCCCGCGCTCTGCTGGTCGTAGATGGCGAGCTGGCAGTAGTCGTCGAGCAGTTCCTGCCGGTCGGCCGGGCCGAACCGGCCGGCCTGCTCCCCGTCGGCGACCACATCCCACCAGCCGGGCCTGGCCCAGCCGCCGGTGGTGGTGACGGGCAGCATGTCCGGGTACTGGTAGTCGCTCATGTCAGATCCTTCAGCGCGGTGATCAATTCTGGATGGATGCGGGAGTTGCTGGCGACGACGTCGACCCGGTCGGCGCTCTCATGCGGCCGCCCGTCGAAGAGCGTCAGCCGACCGCCCGCCTCCTGCACGATCAGCTGCCCGGCCGCGATGTCCCACGGGTCCATCGCGTACTCGCAGTACGCCTCCAGCCGTCCGGCCGCGATCGCGCACAGCGTCAGCGCGGGCGACCCGAGGGAACGGACCCCGCCCGACACCGACATCAGTCGCTCGACCAGCCGGGCGTAGGCGCGGATCTCATCCGGGTCGACCGTCTGCGCCTGCGCGACGACGAGGGACCGGTCCAGCCGGGCGACGGGGGAGACCCGCAGCGGCCGGCCGTTCAGCGTCGCGCCGGCCCCGGCCCCGGCCGCGTACAGCTCGTCGTGCAGCGGATCGTAGACCGCCCCGGCCACGGTCCGGCCGTGCGCCCGCAGCGCCACAGAAACGCAGAAGAACGGGATCCCGTGCGCGTAGTTGGTCGTGCCGTCGAGCGGGTCGACGTACCAGACGTGCCGGGAATCGGGATTCCCGGCGGTTCCCTCCTCCCCGTTGACCAGGTGCCCAGGGAACGTGGCGAGGATCATCGCGGTCACCGCGCGCTGTGCCTCCCGGTCCGCCGCGGTGACCAGGTTCGCCCGCGCGTCCTTGTAGCCGACCTCCAGGTCTGCGCCCGCGCGCAGCCGCCTCATCAGCACCGCGCCGCCAGCGCGGGCCGCCGCCACCGCGAGGCGCTCCTCCGGGGACGAGGTCACGTGCCCGGCACCTTGAACACGTTCCGCAGCGCGTACTGCACCGGATCAAACGCGGGAGCGGCAGCGGGCGAGGCGGCCGGCGCCGCCCCGGACTCGGGCGCCGCCGAAGCCCACGTCGTCTCCGGCCGGTGCTGCAGGAAGTACACGCTGTCGGGCAGGTCCAGGTCGCGCGCGATCGCCCACTCCACATCCTGCGGCGCCCCCTCGGCCGCCTCGATCGCGGCCGCCTGCCGGCAGATGTAGCGCACCTCGTCATCGGTCAGGCAGGGCGCCTGCGCGAGCTCGGCCGGGAGCGGCGCGAGCACGGTGCCGCCCGCCTCCCCGGAGGAAGCCAGCACCGACCAGACCAGCTTGCCGCCCGTCCGCCGCTCCAGAATCCGCCCGCTGTCCCGCTCGACGGTCCAGTAATCCGGCGTCACCTGCCCCGACACGACCGACTCGCCCAGCCCCCAGTTGGCCTCCACCACCAGCCGCCCCCGGTCCCCGGTGACCGGGTCGAGCGTGAACGCGACCCCGGCCGACCGCGCGTCCACCAGCTCGAGCACGCCGACCGCGAGGTCATGGGCGCGCAGCGGCCCCGACCCGCCGAACCGGCGCCGGTAGTCGAGCGCGTGCGCCGAATAGCCGCTGGCCCAGCACTTCACGATGTGCCGCAGCACCTCATCGGGGCCGGACACGCCCAGGTAGGTCTCGTACTGCCCGGCGAAGCTGGCCGCGTGCCCGTCCTCGCCGACCGCCGACGACCGGACCGCGACCAGCAGCGCGTCCCCCCGCCCGGTGCGCGCCGCCAGCCGCGCGTGCGCGTCCGCGACCGCGTCCGCCAGCCACGACGGCAGCGACTGGCCCTCGATCAGCTCCCGCGCCTGCTGCGACAGCCGCAGGCTGGCCGGGCCGGTCGCGGGGACGGAGAACAGCCGGTGCAGCTCGGACCGGGCCGTCGCCGGCAGCCAGCCCTCGAGCGCGCCGACCGTGATCGCGTACCCGTCCGGCACCCGCCACCCGGTCGACGCGAGCTGCCCCAGCCGCGCCATCTTCGGCCCGACCGCGGGCGCGTCCGCCGCCCGGACGGCGGCAAGATCGACCACCGCGTCGGACCGCGCCGCGTCCGTCACCCGAGGACCTGGACCGTTCCCGCCCGGCCGTCGACCCGGACCCGGTCGCCGGTTTTGATCATCGTGGTGGCGACCGCGGTGCCGACCACGCACGGGATCCCGTACTCGCGGCTGACGATCGCCGCGTGCGTCAGCGAGCCGCCGGTATCGCATACGCACGCGAGGATGATGCCGAAGGCCGGCGTCCACTCGGTCGTGGTCCCGCCGCACACCAGGACCTCGCCCGGCTGCACGGTATGCAGGTCGCCGACGGTGGTGATGACCCGGGCGACCCCCTCCGCGACCCCCTTGGCGGCCGGGAACCCGCGGATCTCAACCACTCCCGTGCCGAAGCCGGCCGCCGGGTCCCGCCGGAGCGTCTCCAGGAAGTGCCCGGACAGCCCGAACACCTCGATCATGATCGGGTCGGGCACCGTGTCCGGGATCGTGCCGAGCATGGTCGGCAGCGAAGGCCCGCGCTCGCGCCAGTGCTCGAAGTAGGCCCGCCGGTCCGGGATCATCGCCGCCAGGTCCGCCCACCGGCCCGAGCCGCCCGACTCCATCACCTCGAACAGCTCCGGCTTGAACAGGTAGAACATGTCCGACGGGTCGGCGATCCGCCCGGCGTCGGTCAGCTGCGCGCCGAGCGCGAGCGTGGCCCGGCGGATCGGGATCGCCGCCCGGCGGTCGATCAGGTAGTTGTGCTCCTCGTTCCACCAGGCGAAGTTGGCCGCCTGATTCGACGCCAGCGCCTGGTTGAACCGGGCCAGGTCCGATCCGTTGACCGAGCGCCGCGCCGCGTCGATCTGCGCGTCGCGTTCGAGCATCGCGGCCGACCGGGCGGCGTGGAAGTCGAACCCGGTCGGCTTGGCCAGGAACCCTGCGATCGAGTACAGCGCCGGCGACGGGTCCTCGATCCAGGACGGCGTGTCGATCCGGCAGGTCTCCTCGGACCGCTGCCCGTAGACGGCCAGGAACGCGTCGAACTCGGCCACCCACGTAGCGCCGCCGGGCAGCGCCCGCACCCGGATGAGCATGTCGGCGGGCGACCCCTGCGTCAGCGCGCCGTCCAGGCCGAGTGATCGCGCCAGCCCGGCCAGCCGCCACAGCTCCTCGTCGGTCCGGCTGTAGAACGTCTGCTGGCCGGACAGGAACGACGACACCGACGACCCCTGCAGCCCGATTTCCTCCGCCAGCGCGTAGAACGCCAGGTAGTTCGCGGTCAGCACGTACATGACCTCGAAGTGGATGAACCAGGCGCGCCGGTGGAAGGCGTACGCGTCCTTCAGCGTCGTCCACAGCTCGGCTGGCGACATGGCCGCCAGATCGAGGTGGTCGAAATACTCGTAGGCGGCGGTCAGCTCCGCCGCCCGCATCGACCAGTACGAGCCGAAGTCGGCCAGGATCGGCGACACGTACTGCCCGAACCGGGCCGCCCGCGCCTGCACCTGCCACTGGGTGTCCACGTCGATGGTGCCGATGTAGACGTGCGTGCCCGCGAGCCGGTTGACCGACCCGCGGGTGGGCGGCACCCCGACGATTTCCGCCCCGAGCTGCGCGCCCCAGGTCTGCGCGTCGTCCAGGGTCGCGATCGAGGCGGGCACCATCCCCTCGCTGAAGTGCAGCGAGTCCCGGAGCCAGTAGCGCTCGTTGTCGGCCAGGGAAAAGGGCCGGACCGGGCCGGCCACGAACGGCTGCGAGCCGAACGCCTGCCGATAACCCGGATACAGCTCTTCCCGAACGAAGTCGTCGACCGGAAATACCCGCGGCGGATCTGCTGACACGGCCAACCCCCACCTCGTCCTTGAAGCGCGGCGTAATATCCCAAAGTCTCTCCGACCCCAGGCGTCGCCACAAGATCAACGGCAGGCCGATATCGAACGGACCGTTGGCTCCCACCCGGTCCGCTCCCGTTCCCCTACCCTCAGGCGTACTTCTGGATGAGGAGCCCGAGCGCGGGCAGCGCCGTCTTCACCTGCTTGCCTGCCCGGGCGCGAATGGTGTTGTACGCCTTGACGATGGTCGGCCGGTTCGAGTTGTCGCGCCGCCGGTCGGTGATCGCCAGCAGCGCCTCGGACACCTCTTCGTCGCGGGCGGCGAGGTAGCCGCCGAAGTCCCCGCTGCTCGGCGTGTACTCCGCGCTGAACTGGGCCCAGTATGGCTGGAGGGCGTCGGCCACATTCGGCAGGATGGTTTCGATCATCCCGTGGATGTGGTTGGAGTCGAACCGGCGCACGGCGTTATAGGCGAGCTTGATCGCCGCCCCGGTGACGCCGGACAGCTCGGCGACCTGATTGGTGATCAGCTCCTCGCAGTCCGCGACGGCCCTCGGCCGGGTATCGGGTGCGAGCAACATCTCCTGCAGCGTAGCCATGCCTGGTCTGGTCTCCTTTTGGGTCACGTGCTTCGGTGCGGCGCCGGCCGTCAGGCCCGGCGCCGGAATGCAACGATATGGCCCACCGCGCACCCGATGTGGGCTTGTTTCCGAGATGAGGTTTAATGCGCGGGAACGCGAACACCTGACCTGGGCGACGGCCGTCAGGGCCGGTCGTGGTAGATGTGGACGGCGCCATCGGCGCCGAGTCACGCGCCCCAACCCCGAGAGGACCGTCATGCGCTACGCGTCCACCTATGACAAGACCGGTGCGCCGGTCGTCGCCGAAGTCCAGGGCGACCAGCTCGTCCCGCTGGTCGGCCTGACCGAGCTCGGCCCGGCCACGACCGCCGAGGTGCTGACCGCCGCCGAGCGCCTGACCGCCGACGCCTTTCCCGCCGCCGACGCCGAGTTCCGGCCGGTGGTGCCCAACCCGGCCAAGGTCTTCTGCGTAGGCCTCAATTACAAGGCGCACATCGAGGAGACCGGCCGCAGCGACTCCGACTACCCGGTCCTGTTCCCCAAGTTCGCGAGCAGCCTGGCGGGCGCGTTCGCCGAGCTCGAGCTGCCGCCGGAGTCGCACCAGATCGACTACGAGGGCGAGCTCACCGTCGTGATCGGCCAGCCCGGCCGCCGGATCAGCGAGGCCGACGCGGCCGACCACGTCCTCGGCTACACGGTCGCCAACGACATCTCCATGCGCGACTACCAGTACAAGACCCACCAGTGGATGCAGGGCAAGGCGTGGGACGCCACCACCCCGCTCGGCCCCTACCTGGTCACGGCGGACGAGCTGGACATCACCAAGCAGCGGATCTCCACCACCGTCAACGGCGAGAAGGTCCAGGACTCCAGCATCGACTTGCTGATCTTCCCGATCGCCCGGCTCATCGCGACGATCTCCGAGTTCACCGCGCTGAACACCGGCGACCTGATCCTGACCGGCACCCCCTCCGGCGTCGGCCACCGCCGCACCCCGCCCCTCTACCTCAAATCCGGCGACGTCGTCGGCGTCGAGGTCACCGGCGTCGGCGCGCTCCGCAACACGATCGCCTAACCCCGCCCCGACGCCCCCGCCCTTCGCCCCCGCGTCCCGCTCCTGCGCCCCCGCCCCGGTCCCCCCGCGTCGGCGCGGCCGCCGTCCCCGCGCCGGAACGCCGGTCGTCCACGCCATGATCCCTTCCCCGGTCCGGGCGACCCTCAGATGACGCAATCGACAGCGCCTCGTGATGCACGTCAAACCCGAGCGCGCCGCCAATCGATCGACCTCGGATAACAGCAAGAAGTGACACGTGAGGAATGACGATGGACCGTTGTGTACATCCCCGTGTACATAACGGTCCATCATCATCCGAATGACGCGCGCACCAATCCCTTTTGTGAGATAACAGCAAGAAGCGGCGCAGGCGGGGGCGATGGCCCGCCCGCCGTCGGCAGGCGCGTCACCATGACGGTCAAAGCTGCGAGCCCGGCTCCAGCCGTCCGGCGCCATCACCGAGACCAGTGGCTCCCATGCGCGTGCTTCGAGGGTTTATTTGGGGCGCGGCGGCTTGTCTCGCCAGTCGAGACTAACGGGCGCATGAATGAGTCACTGCGGGCCCGTTCGATATGACGGTGTTGATCTTGATCTGAAATCTGACGGCCGATCTTGGCGGGAGCGCGGGCGATTCACCGGTCGCGGCGGGCGCCGTCGGACGGGGCGACGGTGCTCAGCCGGGGGGCGGTGAAGCCGGCCCGGGCGAAGGCGGCGGTGATCGCGTCGGCCGTGGCGGCTGACCGCTCCCTGGCGACCAGCGCGATAATCGCGCCGCCGAAGCCGCCGCCGGTCATCCGGGCGCCGGCCGCGCCGGCCTCGACGGCGGTGGCGGCGGCCAGGTCGAGGGCGGGGGTGGTGATCTCGAAGTCGTCCCGCATCGAGGCGTGCGAGGCGGTGAGCAGCGCCCCCAGCGCGGACGGGTCCGATTGGAGGCCGTCCGCCCGCAGCGACGCGACCGCGGCGAGGACGCGGTCGTTCTCGGTCACCACGTGCCTGAGCCGCCGGAACGTCTCGGCGTCGAGCAGGTCCGGCGCCTTCTCGAGGTCGTCGAGGCCGACGTCGCGGAGCGCGCGGACGCCGAGGATGCGCGCGGCCCGTTCGCACGACGCCCGACGGTCGGCGTAGCCGCCGGCGGCGTGCGCGTGCTGCTCCCGCGTGTCGGCCAGCACGATCTCCAGGCCGGCCGCCTGGAGCGGCAGCGGCACGTTCTCGCCGTGCACGGACCGGCAGTCGATGAAGACGGCCGAGCCGTGCTCGCCGAACAGCGACGCGAACTGGTCCATGATCCCGGTCGGCGCGCCGACCATCTCGTTCTCCGCTCGCTGGCAGGCGAGGGCGAGCTCGGTGCGGCTCGCCCCGAGCCCGTGCAGGTCGCGCAGCGCCAGCGCCACTGCGCAGTCAAGCGCGGCCGAGGACGACAGCCCCGACCCGGTCGGGACGACGGAGTTGATGTAGAGGCTCACGCCGCCCGTTCCGGCCGTGCCCGGGCCGGCTAGGCCGAGCGCCCACGCGACCCCGGCTGGATAGGCCGGCCAGCCGGCCACCGCCCCCGGCCGGATCTTGGACAGCCGGATATGGCGGATCTTGCCGTGGAACTGGGCCGAGGCCAGGGTCAGCAGGCCGTCGTTCCTGCGGCTGGCCGCGACCGCGGTCCGCGCGCCGATCGCGAACGGCAGCACGAAACCCTCGTTGTAGTCGGTGTGCTCGCCGATCAGGTTCACCCGGCCCGGCGCAGACCAGACCCCGGCGCAGTCGCGGCCGTAGGCGTCGGCGAATCCGCGGGCGGTGGCTTCGGCGAGGGTGTCCAGGTCGGCTGGCACGGGCGCGTTCCTCCGGTCGGGGGCGGGGCGGTCTCTGGGTCGGTCGGGGCGGTCGGTCAGTCGGGGACGGCGGACAGCGCGGCCCTGATCTGCTCGGCCGACGCCTCGGGGGCGACGTCGCCGATGAAGGCGCCCATGCCGGTCTCTGACCCGGCCAGGTACTTGAGCTTGTCGGCCGCCCGGCGCGGCGAGGTGACCTGGAGCATCAGCCGGACCTGGTCCCGGCAGGCCCGGACCGGCGCCTGGTGCCAGGCGGCGATATAGGGGGTCGGCGTGTCGTAGAGCGCGTCGATCGCGCGCACGATCCGGCGGTAGAGCAGCGCGATCTCGCTCCGCTCGGCGTCGGTGGTGGCGGCGAAGTCCGGCACGTGGCGGTGCGGGAGCATGTGGATCTCGATCGGCCAGCGCGCGGCGAACGGGACGAAGACGGTGAAGTGCTCGCCGCGGATCAGGACCCGCTCGGACTTCTGCTCGGCCGCCAGGATGTCCGCCATCAGCTCCGGGCCGTAAGAGTCGATCGAGGCGAGCAGCCGCCGGGTGCGCGGGGTGATGTACGGGTAGCCGTAGATCTGGCCGTGCGGGTGGCGCAGCGTCACGCCGATCTCCC
>Ga0302326_10011432_pt1 | contig 19124 bp, 20 predicted proteins | sample Palsa_T0_3_FD_202264 | JGI IMG/M metagenome (GOLD analysis project Ga0302326, IMG submission 202264) | Peat permafrost microbial communities from Stordalen Mire near Abisko, Sweden - Palsa_T0_3 | ecosystem: Environmental > Terrestrial > Soil > Palsa > Peat permafrost | place: Sweden: Abisko...
ATAAATCACCGGTGACGCACCAGCCGACCAGTTTTCGACGAGCAAATCGCCGGCGGGCGTTCGCCACGATTCTATCGATGTTCGTGCTCACGCTGGTGGTGAGTGCGCTATTGGCGGGCGCTGTCGTCGCCACGGCCGATCAACGCCGCACGCATGCGGTTCAAATCAACGCGGAGCTTCGGCAGTTGCTTCTCGCCGGCGCACAAGACGTATCGCAGCGGGCGTCGCGATGGAGCAGCGCTGCTCAGCCGGAAAAGTGGAGCGTGGCACTTCCACCCGAGTTGAGTGGCGCGTCTCTCTTGGTGGATATTGCGCCAGCTCCGGATGGAACGGTCGCAGCGGTCATTGGCGCTAAGGTCGGCCTGCAAAACGCCGAGCAGGAGCTGATCTATCGGCGCGCCGGAGAATCGTGGAGGCTCCAACGGGTTGCGGCCCGCATCCCGTGACGGTTCGGTTTAACCCCCCCGTATACAGAAACACTCGGCGGCTTGCTCCCTCTCCCGGTACTCCGGGAGAGGGCGGGGGTGAGGGTGATTTGGAACGTAGGAAGTCGTCGGAGTTGCCGAAGAAAGCCGCTGCGAAAGCTGAGTTCACTCACATTCGAAATCACCCTCACCCCAACCCTCTCCCGGCATATCGGGAGAGGGAGTAACGCGCCCGGGCCTGACTCTCAGCGTCTTACATCAAGGACCGTCGCCAGCAGGTTTTTCGCGATCGTGAGACAGACAATGCGATGATGATTGGTATCGGCAACGTACATCTGGTCGCCCGCGATGCTCAGCCCGCCCGGTTCGAATAGGCCAATCGATTCATCGGTACCGGGGTCGGATTTCCCAGTGCCGGCGAAATGGGTGACTTGTCCACTGGCGACATCGACTCGGCGAATGAGGTTATTAAATGAATCGGCGAGGAAGAGGGTTTTCCCATCCGCGCTCAGGGCCACGCCGAGCGGATGCTGGAATCGCGCGGCAGTTCCAACGCCATCGTTCGAGCCGAAGCCAAACAGATCGCCGCTGCCGGCGAGAATGCGCACCGAGCCGTCGGCAAGATTGATGTCCTGAACGCACGATGCTTCGGAGGAAGCGACGTAAAGATGTTTGCCGTCGGTGGCAAGTCCCGAGGGCTGGGCGAACGCCGCGTCGGCAACCGAATCTCCGAAGGCCCCTTCCCGTCCGGTGCCGGCGCAGAGACTTGTCCGCTGCGAGGATAAATCGATCACCCAGATCTGGTGGGAGCCGGCCATCGCGACGTAAAGCTTATCCCCGATCAGTGCCAGGTCCCAGGGCGAACTCAGAGGCGTGGTTTTACTCGGCGCGTCGGGGTGGAAATCGTGTGACTGTTCGCCGGTGCCGGCTAGCGTGATGAGCGTTTTCTTCGTCAGGTCTGCCTGCCGCACGGCGTGATTCTCCGTATCGGCGATGTAGAGAGTATTTCCGTCAGACGATAACGCCAGTCCCTGCGGCTGATGCAGCTTCGCCTCGGCAAAGTTGCCGTCTGTCAGCCCGATCGCGCCGGAGCCGATCACGTCGATGATCTTTCCTTCCAACGATGTAATGACGATGCGGTGATGATTGGTGTCGCTGATGAACAGCCGATGGCCCGTTTTGTCGGCCAACACCTTCCCGGGAAATTCCAGTTCGCCGGATTTGAAGTGTGCCCGCTCGGGTTGGAACTGGAGCGGCTTGCCGAGCGTTCCGTCTTTCCTTCCCGCTTCGAGCAGTTTCGCGATGGCACTATCAAGATCTGCGCGATGTCCTTCGCCGGAGACTTCCCCGACGACATAACCGCGCGGATCGATCAGCACCAGCGTCGGCCAGGATTGGATGGCATATGCGTTCCAAACGTTGTATTCGTTATCGACCGCAACCGGGTGCATGATATTGTGCCTGAGCACCGCGGCCCGGATGTTATCGGCGTCTTTCTCCTCGTCGAATTTGCCGGAGTGGACGCCAAGAATCACCACGGGCTGATTGTGATATTTGTCCTCAAGATACTTCAAATCCGGAAAGACGTGCATGCAGTTGATGCAGCAGTAGGTCCAGAAATCGAGCAGGACAACCTGACCCCGAAGATCTTTGATCGAGACGGGTTTATCGGTGTTGATCCACCCGCTGGCGCCGGTGAAATCCGGTGCGCGCACCCGGCCGCTCTCACTATCTGCGTCCATCGCTTTGGCAACCTCGCGGCCGGAGCCGCTTAAGAGAGCGGACGCAACCAGGCAGAACGTCAGCAGAAGTCTTGAAGACATACTAATTCCGATCATCCCCGCTCGCCCCTGACACTCAATCGATCGCGGGCTGTTTCTATTCCCGCCGACATCGTCGCAACGGTCTCAGATAAGATTGTCGAAGCTCTTCAATCTCGCGACTGTCTGTGGCATTTGAAGCTTTTCCAGCGATTCCAAGAACTGATCCACCGTGAGCGGCGGTTTCCTGAGCCGGGCGCGCTGCGCCTTGATCGCTTCGCAATAGCGCGGTGGGTTCAAATCAAACTGATACATCACAAAATCATCCGGATGCAGCGGCTCCAGCGAATAAGGCGCAAGGGCCTCTGGGGGAAAGTGCTTTAGGTTCGTTGTAACAATCGCGTCAACGCCTCCGACGATTGCCGCTGCAAGGACATGACGGTCGCTGGGGTCGGGCAATTTCAATCCGTCGATGAGATGCTCGTAGCCCGTTACCAGGCAATCGGGTAGGGCATCGTTCATCCTCTGGCGAGTTTTTGCCAGCTTTTCGGGCGAGCCGCCATTCGCCACCACATTCCTAATCCACTCATCGTGAATCTGATCCGTCCATCGCGCGCGAAACAAGTCGGTGGTTGCCATGGACAGCAGCAGATCCCGCAATTGCGCCGGGTACAGCACGCACGCGTCGAGAATCACCGCGTACCGGGAACTCACGGCTCAATACCCCATCCCGTTCTCCTGAGCATCGTCGGCGAGGTCTTGAAGCGCTTGTTGCCGCGCTGCGTCGCTGCGCTGTTTGAATTCCAGCAGGTCAGTTACGGCAATCCGGCGGTGCGTGTGAACTTTTCGGCACGGCAGCTTCTTTTCTTCGATCAACTTGATGAGGTACGGCCGTGATACATTGAGCAGGTCAGCCGCCTCCTGCGTCGTCAATTCGGCATGAATCGGGATCAGCGTGACCGCGTTCCCCTCCGCCATCTCCGTCAGGATCATGACCAGCGCCGCCACCGCCTGCGCCGGCAGTTCGATGTCAATCTCCTCCTTCCCTCCCGTTCCCGGCTTGGGGATGGTCACGCGCAGGCTCTTGCGCGCAAAGGGGGACAATTTCCGGCTCGACTCCCGGGCAATCTCCGATTCCCGCGCGTTTGGCGGGACAACCTGGTCCAAGGTAACTCCCATGACACGCCATCTCCTCGTAAGATTCGCCTTTAGGGTATCGGCAAATCGAAATATCCGCAACAGTAGATTGTAGGCCGGTCAAGTGGAATCATGGGCAAAGGACGAAGGCCATCAAAAAAAAACGACTTTGCGGCGCTGGACCGGCTGCCCCGCAGCATCACGCTGAAGAAGCTGCGCCCGCTGACCGCCGGGGAGCGGGGACGCTGGGGGGCAGCCAAGCGCGGCAAACCGAAGAGGCGGCCGGGCGCCGAGGCCGTGCCGACGCTCATTACCGTGGAACCCCAACACCTGCGACGTGCCGACGCCTATGCGAACAGAGGCGGCCTCACTCGCTCCCGGCCTTTTCCCGACGCCCTCCGCTAACGAATTGACATTGCAGAATGAAGCTCGGGCGGAGAGCAGAAGCCCGACATTGGCTTATTCCTCCTTTCGGTTTCCACACGCTTCTCCACTTTGAGCTGTCGGTCACCCCGTTATGTGCTACATTCGCCGCTATGGTGAAAGCGGAACTCAGGCTGCCAGACGGCACGAGACGTTCGTTGGATGACGTCATAGGTAGCGTCATCGGATACGCAGAAAACTATCCCGCCGTCTTCGATCTCTACGATCTCCCTCAAGGGGGCCCCCACAATGAGGTGCTGCCGATCGATCTGCTCGCCCTCAACGCGCTAAACGCCTTTGGTAATGCCCCACCGATGACTGCAATGACTAACGCATGGATCGCCCGATACGACATCGCGCTAATGATTGACCCGATCACTTCGAAGCCATTGGAGGAGCTCGAGGAGGCGCAGATAAGCATCGAATCCGAGAAAGTAGGCGCGGCGATGGACGCAATTGATAAAATCTCTGGCTATGGATCAACCGCCACGTCAAAGCTTTTCCACCGACTGCGCCCGAATCTTGGTCCGATTTGGGACAAGAAAGTGGGAATTTGGTATGCCCAGCACGGACGCGACAATGACTGGCAGCCGTGGGTCACACGCGTTTACGCAGACGTGCGCGAGCCCGGTACCCAACGCTGTTTGATTGCCGCCCGGGAACGAATTAATAAACCACTGTCTCTGCTGCGTATCTGGGACTTGCTATTGTGGCAGTGGACTCCCTGAAATCGCCACGCATACGTAGGAACGCAAATTGGATCATCCAGTCGATCCAGCGATGGCTTCAGTCGTGGTCGCCGGCCGAATGCTACGGAGAAAACATGCGCAGAATGGCGAACACTACGCTAAGGAAGTTGATCGACCCGCGGACGAAGATGAACGGTGGAGGGAGAGCTCATGTGTTCTCCCTGCACTTGTATCTAAATACACTGACCGCCCAGCTTCGCGGGCTTCACCACCTTGGACTGCTGCCGAAAGAGGCATTCACGAACGGTGCCTGGAACAAAAATTCGTGGCTGCATTCCCGAGTGTTCGGCGCGCTGGTCCAGGCGGTGCACCGACCGCTTTTGGCACATGTGGAAGTTTGTTGGTCGAGGAACTTCCATCCCGACCTGTGCATCGTCGATCCGAATGAGCACGTGCAGGCCATCATCGAGTATGAGAGCACAAACTCCTCGGACGAACGTCTGTTCGGCAAGGACATATGGCATTTCGAAGAGGCGATTCTTTCGAAGGCTCCTGGGAGTGACGACCCGCCGCCGTGGTGGGTGCTGATTAGCACACTGCCGACCTGTCGCGTGAAGAATTGGAGCTGGTACGCGTGGAACACGTCACTGGACTATCCGCCTGCCTCGAAGGATTGAGGGCTCCGTAATGAGTGCCCGCTACGGTACTACGAAAAGAGCCTGCACGCGTCGTTAGCTAAGACGTGGAAAAAGATCACCGCTGCGTTTGGCGCGAAACCGCCGGTTAACTTGGCTTGGCTGAACCTCGACGAGACTGTGTCGTTTACGATAAGGAACTTAAATGGTCAAATCGCAGAATCGTGAGTCATTTCAGTTGCCCTTTGCCCCCGGGCCGAAGCGGGAACAAGTGCTCGAATCTGTTCAAAGGAGTTCAAAGGGAAGCCAGGCAGTCTTCAGTTTTCAGTTTTCAGTTTTCAGCTTGCAGGGATAAGAGGGGGTCCCGCGTTTGTCCTGCGGTTGGCAGGCCTGAAAATTAAATCTGTTCAAACGCGTTCAAAGGGTTCACGACGGCGGAGGTGATGGAACCTCAGTCTGCACCCACGGGCTGTCACGCTTGACGCGTGGCGCATCCGCGGGAAAATACCGCGAATCATCTTTACCTTACCTCAGGCGTCCTATGAAGCGAAAACTGTTTCTCGCGTGCGGGGCAACGCTGCTCATCTGTCTTGCCATCGCGGCTCGCGCCGATGCTCCGGCAACCCAACCGGCCAGCCGCACCGGCGAGTTTCTGCGGTTTGTCGATGACGGAAAAGGAGGCGGCACGCTGCAGACCGCGGAGGTGGACTATAAAAACGGCGCTGGTGTGATCGTGCATCTCGTCGGCGCGGTCCATGTTGCCGAGCCGGCTTATTACCACAGCCTCAACGACGATTTCAAAAACTTTGACGCGCTGCTGTATGAGATGGTCAAGCCGCGGGGCGCCGACGTGCCTCATCCCGGCGAGGCGCCGGTCAGCGCCATCAGCATGTTCCAGCACTGGATGAAAGATGTGTTGAAGCTCGACTATCAGCTCGACGACGTCGACTACACGGCTGCGAATTTCGTTCATGCCGATCTCGATTGGGAAACTTTCACCGCGCTCCAGTCGCAGCGGGGAGAGTCAATGCTCACGATCATGCTGCAGTCCATGCTCCACAGTATGGCTCAGCAGAGCGCCAATGAAAACAAGGGGAAAGACTTTGGCCTGATCGACCTGGTGATCATGCTGCAGGCGCCGGATCGGGCGCGGCAGATGAAACTGATGATCGCACAACAGTTCGGCGACATCGAGGACCAGATGTCCGGACTCACGGGTCCCAACGGATCAGTCATTATCACCGAACGCAATAAGAAGGCGCTCGAGGTGCTTCAGGACACGATCGACCTGGGAAAGAAGAACATCGGAATTTTCTACGGGGCAGCCCACCTGGCCGACATGTCGCAGCGGCTCGAGGCGATGGGATTTAAGCCAACCGGCAAGACCACCTGGCGCGTCGCCTGGGACATGAGCCAGCCGCCGGCGTCGCAGCCGGCGACCGCTCCCTCAACCGAAGGTGGAAAATAATGGCCGGCGAGGGAGGTAACGACGGTCCCGCCGGCGCTGTCCGCGAAGTGCCGCCGCTTCGGCCTCCGGCGCCGCCGGTGGTAATCCGCGCCGCTGGCTTTGATGAAATCCTGCAACTTCGCTACGACATGCTCCGTGCCGGCCTTCCGCCGGAAGCGGCGATTTTCGAAGGAGATCACGAACCCACTTCGCGGCACTACGGCGCGTTTGCCGACCAGCGCAACGTGGGGTGCGCTTCGTTCCATCTCAATTGCTGGCTCGACGAGCCGGCCTGGCAACTCCGCGGCATGGCCACCGCGCCCGATTTCCGCGGCAACGGCCTGGGACGCGCCATGCTCTCTTTTGTCGAATCAGATCTTCTGGCCACGCAGCCGGTCCATTTGCTCTGGTGCAATGCCCGCGTTCCCGCCGCCCGGTTCTACCAGCGGCTCGGGTGGCAGATCGTTTCCGAAGAGTTCGAAATCCCCACCGCCGGGCCACACGTGCGGATGGTGAAGCGACTATGAGAATTTGCGAGGGAGAAGAGCCGCGAAGAAGCGAAGGCGCGAAGCAAAACGCGAAGGAAGAGTAACGCTGCCGTGGTGACGCGGGTCGTTCCATGGCTGCGTCTGGCTAGGTCCTGCGGCCGCGCCCACGAGCCTTGCGATGACCGTTCGAGCTGATTTCCAAGTCCGTGACCAGCAGCAGATCGATCACGTTGAACGACTCGTCCGACTGATAGACGACGATCGACCGCCCGCTCGGTGAACGTGACAGAAATTCGGGGCGTCGAACTGGCACGTTGCGCCCGTCTGCCAAATGAATGATGAATGGCTTGAACGGTTCGGCTTTCCAGACGTTGCGAAGCTGATCCGTAGTCATAAATGTATCATATCACCAGATCGTGAGCGGAAAAGTCGAGCGGCGAGACTGCGAGACTGCATCGCAATTAATCGAGCGGACGCTTCCCCTCTCCCAGCCCGCAATTGATACGGCCGATGAAAGCTCCGCTACTCCGGTGCACGCGGTTAGCGCACCGGCTCATAACGTGGGTCGGTTCCGATTCGGCCAGCGTCGGTGCCGCCGCTGTTCGCTGGAAGCGCGCCGGGCTGATCGTACGGATTCTGCGGCGAGTTGGCGGTTCTCAAGCCATTCTCGCCGGTGCCTGCTTGGACGGCAGCGTTTGAGCCATTTCCGGCATTAACTTGAGGGGCGTTACGGCTGGCGCAGCTGGTCAGAAAGAGCGACGCGGCACACAGACAGAAAAGTGTTTTCATATCGGGCCTCCTGGAGGTTGAGCCGAGCCCAATGTCTATTGCAAGCTGAACATCCGCTTGATGAAATTATTGTAGCACAGCCGTCCCGGCTGTGGGGTGCCAAAACACAGCCGGGACGGCTGTGCTACGAGGGATCGCCACGAGGGATCACTTCGTCGGGCTCACAGCGTCCTGCGTGTTGCCGTTGCCTTGCCCCGTATTCGCATTCGGGCCATTGCTGACGTTGTCGCTGTTCGGGTTGATTCCCGGTTGGGCCGTTTGGTTTGACGCGCCGGGTGCGGAGGAGTTCGAGCCGGTATTCTCACTTCCGGGAGCCATATTTCCAGCCGTGTGGGCCGTGCCGTATCCGCCATTATCACTCGTCCCGCTTTTGTCGGAGTTCATGCAGCCGATGGCGCCCAAACTCAGAAGAGCAACAACTCCGAGAGCGATTCCAGTTTTCATAGTCATCTCGTGAGAAAGCTTTAAAGAAAGGGCCGACAACCACTGTCGGGCCAGTCACGATTTATGAGAAGCAAAAAGCGAGCCGAGCAGACAAAGATGGGATCCTGGGGGTGCCAGCATAGGCTGGCGACCGTAATAACACCGGGAGGCCGTCAGGAAGTCGGATCAGAACTGCCTGCGCTGGCGTGCTGTGGCAATATTCAGAATCTTGCGGTATTTCGCCACGGTCCGCCGGGCCAGATCGATGCCCTGCTCCTTGAGCTTGAGAACGATCTCATCATCGTTGAGCGGGTTGTGGCGATCTTCATTATCGATGATGACCTTCAATTTTTCCTTGACCGCGTCCCAGCTCATGTCCTCCCCCTCGGCATTGGTGGTGCCGCCGGAGAAAAAGCGCCGAAGCGGAAAAACGCCGCGGGGGGTTTGGATCCACTTTTCGCTGACGGCCCGCGAGACGGTTGCCACGTGGATGCCGAGCTGATCGGCAACCAGAATCATCGGAAGTGGGCGAAGGAATTCGGGGCCTTTGTCGAAGAACTCCCGCTGCGCATCGACCACGGCCCGGATCACACGCATGATCGTGCTCTTGCGCTGCTGAATGCTTTCCAGCAGCCAGCGGGCGTTACGCACGTTGTTTGCGAGGAATTCTCGCGTCTTCTTGTCGTGCGTCTTGTCCTTGATCCATTTGCGATACAACCCGCTGATGAACAGGTTCGGCGCCGGATCGTTGGCCATCTCGATTTCGTACTTATCCGTCTCCTCATCGTAATAAATGATCGCATCGGGAGTGATCGGCGGGGCGTCTTCGCCGCCGACCTGTTTGCCCGGGTAGGGATGCAGCCGGCTGAGCCGCTCCACCGCCTCCTGAATGTCTTCGATGCTCCGGCCGAGCTTTCGGCTCATCTGCGGATAACGGTTCATCTCCAGGTCCTTGAGATGCTCCGTGATCAGCGCCCGCTCGAGTTCAAAGTCATGCTTCTGCGTGCGTTCCTCGTCCTGTTCAATGGCGATGAGTTGAAGCAGCAGGGATTCCCGCAGATTGCGCGCTCCCACGCCCGCCGGCTCCAGTGTCTGCACGAGCTTCAGCGCCTCTTCAAGCTCTTCGAGGGTGATGGGAACCTTCGAATCCTTGCGAACGGTTTCGAAATCGGCGCGAAAATAGCCTTCGGGATCAATGTTGTTGATGATCGCTTCACCGGCCTTGCGCACGCCCGGCGGGCACTCCACGAAGGCCCATTGCCCGAGCAGATGTTCGGTGAGGGTGATTCCGCGGGCGGCGGTGTTGTTCATGGCGTCGAGCTTTTTGTCGCGCTCGCCGTCATAGCTGGAGGCCTGGCGGAAATTCCCGCCGTTGGTGGCAAATTCCTCGTTTTCGAAATACTCGCCGATCTTCGCCAACCGCTCGAAATCCTCCGCCTGATCCGAATTTTCCTTCACCACCAGCGACTCTTCGGCTTCCGAGCGTTCCTGGGGAGCATCAGGCGAGTCCTGAATGACATCGGCCTCGGTTTCTCCTTCGGCGAACTCCAAAGCAGGGTTGCTTTGCAGCTCCTGCTCGATCCGCTCCTCCAGCGCCATCAGCGGCAATTGGAGAATCTCCATGCTCTGAATCATGCGGGGAGTCAGCAGTTGCCGCTGATCCATCCGCATCGAAGTTGATTGCGTTAACTGCATTCCTCACCGCATCTTACTGTAAATATGTCGCCAAAGGTACGACTTTTGCTACGGCGGATCATACACTCCCTGGGCGGCGGTGGCCAAGACAAAAAATCGGCTCCATTGGATTGTCGTCCGCTTTAGCATTTGGCGGCAGTCGCTACAATGGCCGATTCGACTTTTTTGAGTGTTTCAGCGCGAGGGAAATCCGACCGTGGCATTGCCGAAAAGCCTGAATGATGACGTGGGACCGAGGGAGCGGGAGGAGGGTGAGCAGGACTTTCGCGCCGACCGCGTGGAGGAGTTCAGCGAGAAATCGTTTTCCATCAGTGCATGGGTGAGTCGAAATGTTGACGAACGAGTCGATCTCCGCCGCTCTGACGGTCAGATTGGGTATCGGTGCACGTGCAAGAAGTTTGTGAGTTCGGGCGAGGTTTGCAGGCACGTCTGGGCAACGCTCCTCACCGCTGACGTAATCGGGGCGCTCGAAAGCTGGAATCTCGAAGAAGGAGACCATCTGCTCGCTGACGAGCCTGACGCCGACAACGAAGATTTCGGGGAAGAAGAATCGGGCGGCCCCATCAATGAGCGGCGTATCGTCACGCAGTCCAAACCATTGAAGCGGCAGGCCGACTGGAAGTCGCACCTTGCCACACTGCGCCAGACCATGCTGCAATCAGGGGCGCGAACTGTGCCTGCCCCTGTATCGGATCTTCAGATCGTATATCTCATTGACGCGCAAGCCACGCTGGAGGGGAACGGCATCGCGCTGGACCTTTGCACCCGGGAACGAAAAAAGGATGGGCAATGGGGCAAGGAACGCACTGCCAATATCAGTCCTGATACGGTCGCCCGGCTTGCCGACCCATCGGATCGCGAGATTCTTTCGCGCCTTCACGGGGCAAAAGCCGGATATCTCGGCTACTACAGCTCCACGGGCGACACTCGGTTTTACCTCCGCCAAGCCCAGGAGGCCCAGATCCTCATGTCCGCGTGTCAGACGGGGCGATGCTTTCTCCACCTCGAACCCGAGGGCGCGACGCTTCCGATGCAATGGGACGACGGGTCTCCGTGGGAATTCCATCTCAGCGTTCAACTCGACCAGGAGAGTGGACGTTACATGGTGCGCGGGGAGCTGCGCCGTGAGGGACAGAGCCTGTCCCTCGACGATGCGCCGCTGCTGACGCACGGCGGATTCGTTTTCACCCGCACGCACATCGCCCGCTTCGACGATCACGACGCGTTTCAGTGGATCATTTTTCTTCGACGGCACAAATCGCTGCAGGTTCCTGCCGCCCAGGCCGACGATCTGCTGAAAACACTGACGGATTTGCCCCAGCTCCCGCCACTGGAACTGCCCGAAGAACTGCGTCCCGAGGAGATTTCGCCTAAGCCGCGCCTGCGGCTCCGCATCGAGCAGCCGCGGCGAAACGGGGATGGTGCCGAGCGACTCGTTGGACACGTCTCGTTCGACTACGCCGGCACGTTGATCCCGATGAACGATCCCGGCTCGGGCGTCTATCAGTCGGAGCCCCGGCGGCTCCTGCGGCGGGACCCGGCGGCCGAGGCGAGCGCGCTCTCCCTGCTCCTCTCCGTGGGTTTCAAGCTCAGCCCCGGCGCTTCTGCGCAGGAGCCGCAGGAACTGGCGCTGCCCCCGAGGCTCCTCCCCCAGGCCGTGCGCCGTCTGACCGAGATGCACTGGCATGTCGAAGCCGAAGGCAAACTCTACCGCCAGTCGGGGAAGGTCAAGATCGAAGTTTCCAGCGGTATCGACTGGTTCGAACTGCATGGCGAGGCCGACTTCGGCGGCCAGACTGTCAAGCTTCCCAAGCTCCTGGCTGCGCTGCGCAAAGGGGAGAAGACGGTTCTGCTCGGCGACGGGTCGCTGGGGGTGTTGCCGGAGCAATGGCTCAAACAGTACGGGGCGCTGGCCAGCATGGGGACCGATGAGGGAGATCATCTCAAGTTCTCCCGCACGCAGATCGGCCTGCTCGATGCGCTGCTGGCGTCGCAGCCGGAAGCGAGCTGCGACGAACTCTTTCAACAGGCCCGCCAGCAACTTCTGACCTTCAGCGGCGTTGAGCCGGGCGATGCGCCGGCCGGATTTGTCGGAACGCTTCGCCCCTATCAGCGCGATGGTCTGGGCTGGATGCGGTTCCTCCGCGACTTCCGCTTCGGCGGGTGCCTCGCAGATGACATGGGGCTCGGGAAGACCGTGCAGGTCCTCGCTCTGCTCGAAGACCGGCGCGATCTGCGCCCGGCCGAGGTGTCGAGCAACGGTCATGGGCCACAAGAGAGCCTCTCACTCGTGGTCGCGCCGCGATCGCTGATCTTTAACTGGATGGAAGAGGCGGCGCGATTTTCCCCGAATTTGCGCGTTTTGGACCACACCGGAGTTCTCCGCGGCAAGTCGCCGGAGGCATTTGCCGGCTGTGACCTGGTGCTGACAACCTACGGCACGCTGCGCAACGACATCGAAATGATGCGGGCGGTCCGCTTTGACTACGTCATTCTCGATGAAGCGCAGGCGATCAAAAATTCCGCCACCGGCTCGGCCAAAGCGGTCCGATTGCTGCAGGGGGATCATCGCCTGGCCCTGAGCGGCACGCCGGTGCAGAATCATCTCGGTGAGTTGTGGAGCCTTTTTGAGTTTCTCAACCCGGGAATGCTCGGCAGCGCCCGCGCATTCGAGGCGGCCGGCGCCGGAGCGCGGGTGGTGGAACAGGAGACGCGCCAGGTGCTGGCCCGCGCGCTGCGGCCGTTTATTCTTCGGCGCACCAAAGGCCAGGTCGCCAGGGATCTTCCCGCGCGGATCGAACAGACCATTCACTGCGAGCTGGGCGCCGCGCAGCGCAAGCTGTATGACGAGCTGCGCGATCATTACCGCCAGTCGCTGATGACACGCATCGAGAAAGAGGGGATGAACAAGGCCAAGATCCAGATTCTCGAAGCGCTGCTCCGCCTCCGCCAGGCGGCGTGTCATCCGGGATTGATCGACAAAAGCCATCGAAACCTGGGCAGCGCCAAGCTCGACGCACTGCTGCCTCAGCTTGCCGAGGTCGTCGACGGGAATCACAAGGCGCTGGTCTTCTCACAATTCACGAGCCTGCTGTCGATCGTTCGCGAGCGGCTCGACAAGGAAAAGATCGTCTACGAATACCTGGACGGAAGAACCCGCGACCGGGCCCAGCGCGTCCGGCGCTTTCAGACCGACGACAATTGCAAACTATTCCTCATCAGTCTCAAAGCCGGCGGATTGGGCCTGAATCTCACCGCCGCGGAATACGTTTTCCTGCTGGACCCGTGGTGGAATCCCGCTGTCGAGGCACAGGCCATCGACCGCGCTCACCGCATCGGCCAATCGCGGCAGGTGTTCGCCTACCGCCTCATCGCCAAGGACACCGTCGAGGAAAAAGTTGTCCAGCTTCAGGCCACCAAGCGCGAGCTGGCCGACGCCATCCTCAACGCCGACAACAGCATCATCTCCACGATCGGCAAAGAAGAACTGCAATTGCTGCTGTCGTAATTCTGAGACCGTGAACAATGGAGCGAATGAACACCGCCGTAATGTCTGGCCGATTTCCACCGGCGATCATCATCGCTGCTCTCGCCCTGGCATATCCCGCGGCTTACGCCGCGCATCCGGCGAACGCGGATTCCGCGACGACGCAATCCAATTTCTCCCCGAACGACGTTGGTGAAAACGTCCTTTGGTACGAGAAACCCGCCGCGAACGGGATGAATGAGGCGTTGCCGATTGGCAACGGCAAGATCGGCGGATTGATTTATGGCGGATTGAACCAGGAGCGGGTGGTTCTCAACGACGACAGCCTCTGGACCGGCGCCGAAATATCCTCGGACAATTACAACCAGATGGGTTCGTACCAGATGCTCGGCGAAATTCTGGTGAACCTCGGGAATGAGGTGGGCGGCGCGCCGACGGTGGTCTGCGCCAGCGGCCACAAGGCCTTCTACGAAACACAGGAGATCGCAGCCGCGGGGGACGGAAATCCGGCAACGAAGTGGTGCGTGGAGCATCACGGCAAGCCCGTCATCTGGGAGCTGCATCTTCCGGCCCAGCGCGCTGTTAACCAGTATTCGCTGACATCCGCCAATGACGTGCCGGCGCGCGATCCTTCAACGTGGGAGTTCGGCGGCTCCAGCGACGGCAAAACCTGGACCACGCTCGACCGTCACGAGAATGAACCGCCGTTTGCCGGCCGTGGCCAGACGAAGACCTTTACGTGCAAGAATTCCACCGCCTTTCGCCTGTACCGCCTCACTTTTTCCCCCAGTCAGACCGACAGCCATTTTCAAATTGCCGAGATTTCAATTCCAGGCGTCACGACCCAGGCGGCTGCGACGATTCCCAACGCGGCGGGCTACCGGCGTTCACTCGACCTCACGACGGCGATCCACAACGTGACTTACCGGATCGGTGATGTCACTTTCAGGCGGGAGGCGTTTGCGTCGCATCCGGACCAGGTAATGGCCCTGCGATTCTCGGCCGACCATCCGGGAGCATGCAATGGCGCACTCGTCCTCCGCGGAGCGCATCAGGAGACGACCGCCGTCGGGGATCACTCCCTCAACTTTACCGGCAGGTTGTCGAATGGTCTGAAATACCAGACGAAGCTGGTGGCGATTCATGACGGAGGAACGATCCGGGCGGGCGATGGAAAGTTGGAGTTTTCCGGCTGTAACAGCCTCACGTTGCTCGTCGCAGCGGGGACCGATTACGTGCTGGATTACCAGCGCCATTACCGCGGCGACGATCCAGAGGCGGCCATCGAATCGCGCCTCGCGGAAGCCTCGGCAAAGGGATACGAGGGACTGAAAGCGGCGCACATCGCGGATTTTCAGTCGCTGTTCAATCGTGTGACGCTCGACCTCGGCACTTCGCCCACCGAGCGGCTGGCGTTGCCGACCAACCAGCGAAAGGTGGTGTATTCACAGCAGGGCGGTGACCCGGGCCTGGAAGAAACCATGTTCCAGTATGGCCGATATCTGATGATCTCCTGTTCACGCCCGGGTGGGTTGCCGGCGAACCTGCAGGGGCTGTGGTGCGACAGCAATCGCCCGGAGTGGCATTCTGATTATCACGCCAACATCAACGTGCAGATGAACTACTGGCCCGTCGAGCCGGCAAATCTCGCGGAGTGTCACACACCGTTGTTCGATCTCATTACCAGCCAACTCGAGCCGTGGCGGAAGGCAACCGCGGCCGAGCCCAGATTTGACACTCCGGCCGGCAAGTCCGTCGGCTGGGCGGTCCGCACGTCGCATGGCATTAACGGCGACGAAGCTTGGGATTGGGACGTGACCGCCAATGCCTGGTATTGCCAGCATTTCTGGATGCACTACGCGTTCGGAGACGACGAGAACTGGCTCGCGCGCGTCGCTTATCCCGTGATGAAAGAGACGTGCGAGTTCTGGGAACCGCGGCTGAAGAAGCTGCCGGATGGCAGGCTGGTGGTCCCCAACGGCTGGTCGCCAGAACACGGCCCGCACGAGGATGGCGTCAGCTACAACCAGGAGATTGTCTGGGACCTGTTCAACAATTATGTCCAGGCCAGCGCCGCGCTCGGCGTGGATGCGGACTATCGCGAGCGGATCGCCAAGTCCCGCGACGCCTTGTTGCCCCCTCAGATCGGAAAATGGGGACAGCTTCAGGAATGGATGGTCGATCGCGACGATCCAAACGACCATCATCGGCACACTTCGCACCTCTTCGCCGTCTTCCCGGGATCACAAATCAGTGTCCTCGACACGCCTCTGCTCGCCGCGGCCGCGAAAAAGTCGCTGATCGCGCGCGGCGAAGCCGCCACCTCGGATGTCCGCGAATGGTCGTTTGCCTGGCGCAGCGCCCTCTATGCCCGGCTCCGCGACAGTGAGAACGCGCACCGCATGCTCCAAATGCTGCTCGCCGACCGCAACACCTGCGCGAACCTGTTTGGCCTGCATCCGCCCATGCAGATGGACGGCAACTTCGGCATCACCGCGGGAATTTGCGAAATGCTGCTGCAGAGTCAGGACGGCGAAATCGATCTGCTCCCAGCCCTGCCCGCGGCCTGGCCGAGCGGCAAGGTGACCGGCCTGCGCGCCCGCGGCGGGTTCACCGTCGACATCCAATGGAAAGACGGAAAAGTCATTTCATACCGGATCGCGTCCACCGCTCCCCAACCGGTGAAGGTACGCTGCAACGGCGAAGTGAAGACGGTCACTTCGGAGAAAATCTGATGTGCCGACAAAGGACGAACGTCGGATTGGATTTGTTTTCGACGTCTACGACGCACGCTTCTGCCGGCCACTGGATCTCGGGGGATTCACATCGCTCAGTCCGAGCATGTGCGCGATCGAGACGGTTTTCCAATCCAGCGCGAGCTCGAATCCCCGGTCGTCCTTGCGGGTTTGCGTCGCGATCACGGCACTGATTTCACCAACCATCACCATCCACGGTTCCAGAACGTCGTATGCGGAGCTGTTGACCATCCTGATACGGAACGGCTTGAACGGGTGGTCGTGCAGTCGACGTTGCAGATCGACGTAGGTCATGTTCGGATTGTAGCCGATCGCCGAACTTGGGCTCAAGCGACGTTGGGGTCGGCGTACCCCACCGTCTTTTCTTGGCTTGCCGCGCAATACGTCAAGCAGCAGTTTCAAAGCAGACGGAGCCCCGCGAGAAGTCCTCGTGCCGACGGATCGATCACTGCCACCACCTGCTCGGCGGTTACGCCTTCGTAGCCTTCAAGAAACTTGCCGAAACCGTCGCCGGCACGAAGATGGTCGAACAGCGCTTGAACGGGAACTCGCGTTCCCTTGAAGCACGGCTCCCCGTGCATACGCCGGGGGTTCACCCAGATGTAAGGCGCCAGTGGACTGTCTTGCGGGATGAGTTCCTGCGACGATCGATTTTGTCCCGGGGCTGACGGTGGACTGGTGACAACTGCAGACATAGCTTGTTCTTTTCTTCGAACTCCACGGTTCGCTCTTTGGCAAAGTTTATCCGGCCAGGGATGTGTTGGCCATTTATCTCCCAAGGTTTGAAGGTGTCGCGATTCCACCTCCCGCCATACTTCGTTCAGAACGGCAAGCGGAAGATTTGGTTGTCGCATTCGCCGTCCAGCGAAGCTTTGGCGATGATTTCCAGGTCGCGCACGAATTGGCCAACGGTGATTGACAGCTGGTGCGCGAAGGCGAGTCCAGAAAATGGTTTGGCCTCCGCTAGCCAGACCGTTGCGCGAACGTGGAAGCGGATGTCTTGCGTGACCAATACACGGTGGAGTTGGGTGGCCCGGCTCAACAAGTTTTCATCGCCAAAAAGTGACGCGCCATCTTCGTTGGCGGTCAGAACGTTCACCCCTCGCCGTCGAAGTTGATTGGTGACCGCCCGCGGCACGTGTACATCCATGTACAGATTCGCCGGCATTCAGAGCCGTCCCTGGGCGCGCAAGCGAAGCAGGAGATTTGAGGGGGGAGCGGTACGTCGGTCGCTTTCGCTCTGCTCAAGCTCGACCGCGAGTTCCGAGTCGATCTCCTGCTGATGGTCAAAATAATACGCCATGGCGGAATGGGCTTCGGAGAGCGTGAGGTCGGGGTGTTGGCGGACCATTTCCTCGGGCGACCATCCATGCGCGAGGTAATCGGCGACGATCTGCGCCACATGCAGGCGTGGCATGCGTTCAAGCCGAGCCGGCCCTGCAGCAGGCTTAATGATATGGGGATACGTAATCGACGCGCTCATATGACGCATTCTACCCGACGGTTATCCAAAAGATGGCGAGAAAAATACAATCTATGCGATGGTGTTCAGTCGGGGCGCGACAATATTCCCGGCGAAGGGTCAGGGTCACGTATCCAAGGCGATTTGCCCTGTCATCCGGCGACGCCCAACTCTACTGCGCCACTTCCAGAAACGTCAGTTGATCCGTCCCCGTATCGAGCAACGCCACGGTTTTCCGGCGGGCGCGGAAGAGGGCTCCGGGATTGATGATGCGGGTGCGGCCGACGCGGTGGTCGAGCTGCACATGCGTGTGCCCCTGCAGCAGATAGTCGTGGCTTTGCGCGATCAGAAGTCGCTCACGGAGGTGCGGGTCGTCGCCGTGCAGGACGGCGATTCGCTTCCCGGCCAGTTCCAGATCGGCAAATACGCCGTGGCAGGCGACGCCGATATTCCGGGCGTAGCGTTCGAGTTGGTCGCGATCCCAGTCACAGTTGCCGAAGACAAACGCGGCTTGCAGCCCGGCGAGTTGATCGACCACTTTTTCGCTTCCGACGTCTCCGCAGTGGATAAAAAACTCCGCCCCGCGTGCCTTCAGCAGCGCGATCGCCGCGGTGGTGATCTCAACGTGGTCGTGTGTGTCGCTGAGGATTCCGATCAGCACGAACGTAACCTTGTTGGGGGATTTAGGGTTCAGGGTTCAGGGTTCAGGGTTCGGGGTTCAGGGTTCAGGGCAAACAGGAAGGAGGTCGGTCATTTGCATGTCTCCGTGTTCGCCCTCCGCCGTCTTTCCTCACTGAACCCTGAACCCTGAACCCTAAAGACCAGCCCATACACAAGAAAGCTGCGCAACGCGCTGAGGTGCCAGAGCCATGGGCTGGACCAGTTCCTCACTACCGGAACCGGAAGTCGATCGAGCGCGAAACAGATCGTGGCGGGGTCCAGGCCGCGAAATGCCTTGCCGTCGGCAATCAGTTGCCGCATGAGCCCGGGCAGATCGCCGGGCGGTACCTGGCGAAGTCTGGGCACAGTATCGGTGGAGACGACATCGTTGATGAGAATCGCGCTGCCGCCTGGCGCGAGCAGATTGTGCATGAGCCGCAGATGATGAGCAATGGTGAGCGTCCGCTCAGAGCGAAATCGCGGATGCTCCGCGCCAAGGCGGTCTCGCAGACCGGCGATGAGCTGCGATAAGACGCAGGAGGAGACCACGATGTCGAAACGGCCCAGCCGATCCGGCAGATCTCCCGGCGCGGTGAGATCGACCGGCGCATGGCGATGGAGATTGGCGAGGTTTCCCGCGCGCTGCCGCCCCGCGGCAGCTTCCAGCGCGGCGGCGTCGATGTCGAGCAGATGCACTTCGCCGACCCGATCGCAGAGAAACCGCAGGTCCAAGTCGTTGCAATTCCCGGCGCCCAGCGCGCAGAGCCGCGCGGGAGGCGATTCGAGCAGGAGCCGATCGGCTTTGCGCAGATGACGGAGAATCAGCCGCTATATCCGCTCGATGTGAG
>Ga0302326_10011435_pt1 | contig 19122 bp, 14 predicted proteins | sample Palsa_T0_3_FD_202264 | JGI IMG/M metagenome (GOLD analysis project Ga0302326, IMG submission 202264) | Peat permafrost microbial communities from Stordalen Mire near Abisko, Sweden - Palsa_T0_3 | ecosystem: Environmental > Terrestrial > Soil > Palsa > Peat permafrost | place: Sweden: Abisko...
TACTCCTGCGCCCAATACAGGGCGTTGTGAATGAAGAACTCGCGGACCTCGCGCGCGGAGAAGTCGATCGCGCTCCCCCACGGCGTGTGGTGTCGATCGGTGAAGAACTGGGGCGCGTACCGGTGCAGCAGATTCCCCTCGGGACCGAAATGGTTGTACACGACATCGACAAAGACCGCGAGGCCGCGCACGTGCGCGGCCTCGACGAATGCTTTGAAATCGGCGGGCTCGCCGTACGCGCTCTCGGGGGCGTACGGGAAGACTCCGTCGTAGCCCCAGTTGCGCGTGCCCGGCGCCTCGGCAAGCGGCATCACCTCGAGCGCCGTGACGCCGAGGGACACGAGGTCGTCGAAGCGCTCGATCGCCGCACGATACGTGCCCGCCGGCGTGAACGCCCCGACATGCAGTTCGTAGAAGACGAGTTCGTGCCACGGGCGGGGCCGATACGCGACATCCGACCAGACGTGCTCCGCGGGTTCGACGACTTCGCTCGGCCCATGGACGCCCAGAGGCTGGTAGCGGGATGCCGGGTCGGGCACGCGATCGCCCCCGTCGATGACAAACCGATAGCGCGAGCCCGCGCGCGCGGACGCCGTCACCAGCTCGAACCATCCCCTGTCCCCGGCCCGCATCGCGAGCGACCGCACTCCATCACGGTCCGTCGTACCCACATCGCCGGCCGCTGCGCCGTCCGCGAGGATCTCGAGGTCGACGGACGTCGCCGCCGGCGCCCAGAGGCGAAAGCGGACGCCGCCCGATCCGATCTCGGCGCCGAACGGCATGGAATGGCGTCGGATCACGCGCCCACCGGCGCCGCATCCTCAAGCGTGCGACCGAGGCCTTCCAGGGGAATCCGCACCCACGACGGACGGTTCTCGAGTTCGTACAGCATCTCGACGAACGCGGTCTCGGTGAGGAACAGATCGAGCAGCGCGCGCGCCGTGTGTGGCCGCCGCGGGTACGATGGGCAATCGGCCATGCCCTCGTCGTAGCCGGTGAGGAACGCATTGCCCGAGCGCCGCTCCCACTCGCGGGCAAGCGGCTCGAGCGCGCTCACGTCTTCGGAGCGGTCCATCGTGAGGCCACGCACCGCCGCGACGGCGGCGTAGTTGAACGACCGCAGCATGCGCGCCACGTCGCGCAGCGGCGACGACTTCGCGCGCCGCTGCGCGAGCGGCTCGCCGTAGCGCCCACCGAATCCGACGAAGACGGCGTCGCCCGCGACCACGAGAAGGTTCCCGAGGTGAAGGTCGCCATGGTAGCGAGTCTTCACCGTTCCCGTGAGGTCGGGGCGCATATCCTCGATGCGCTGCACGGCCTGATCGCGGCGCTCCAGCAGGCTGCGCGCGGACGCGCGGAGTTCCGCCGGCAATCGCTCGAGGCTCATCCCCAGCCGATCGAGGGCCGATGTCGCCAGGTCGCGCGCACCCGCGACCCATCCGGCGACGTCCTCCGCCTGCACCGGCTCGGGATCGAACGCCGGGTCTCCGGTCGTCAGGGCGAATGCCCGGTGCAATTCGGCAAGGCGCGAACCCAGCAGCCGCGCGCGCTGGATGGAAATCGCATGCGGATCGGCGGCGGCGTCCCCGTTCTGCGCTCCGACCGCTGCGCGCTCGGCGAGCGCACGTCCCAAGTAGGTGAGCGTCGCCGACCATCCGTCGCCCTGGCTCTCGACGAAGCTTTGCGCGATGCACAGCGCGCGATGCGGCCCGTCGTTCGGCACGTACTCGATCGAGCCCAGCAGCGCCGGCACATGGGCAAAGCCGACGCGCGAGAGGTAGCGCGAAATCTCGAGCTCGGGTTCGGGACCGTCGAGCGGCCGGCGATACGCCTTGAGCAGCACGCGTTCGCCGATCACGAGCGACGAGTTCGCCTGCTCGACTTCGAGCACGCGCACCGACGGCGACGTGCCCAGGTCGACATCCGCAAGGAGCGGCGAGTCGACGGCAACGACTGCCCCGCGCGTCGAGACCCGCTTGCGTGCCTGCCGTATGTCGGCGACGAGCGCGAGCGCGAACGCATCGGAGGCGAACCCGTCGATCAAAAGCCCTTCGCGCGGACCGCTGCGCGTGCGCGCCAGCGTCGCGCGCAGCAACGCCGCGGATGGACGATCGCTCTGCGCACTCGCGACCGCGAGCGGCAGGAAGTAATCCGTCGGACCGGCCGACCGCGTCGATACGCTCGCGAGCGCGAGGAATCCGAACCCGTTCGCGCCGTCGACGCGCAGCGCGTCGAGTACGGACACGCGCACCGGCGCGTCGGATTCGGCGTACCACCGCTGCTTCGGGATGTATGCCGGGAGGATCTCCGACTCGAGCAGGATCTGCGTCCGGCCGCCGAGCAGGGACGCGTTCTCGCGGGCGAGGACGAGCGTTTGCAGCTCCGGCATCGGCTCCGGCTCGGCGCTGTTCCATGTCGTCGTCACCGCCGCGTCTGAGAGCAAGAACCAGAAGAACGCGTGGGCGGGCAGCGTGAGCGTGTAGCGATCGTCGCCGACGGTGGGGAACGGGCTCCAGCCGACCATCTCCACCGGGACGCGACCCTTCCAGCGAGAGAGATCGAGGGAAACGGGCTGTGCGGAGCGCGCCAAGTTGGCGACGCATAGAATGGCTTCGCCCTCGTACTCACGGACGTACGCGATCACCTTCCGGTTCGCAGGCGTGAGGAATGCGAGCGAGCCGCGGCCGAACGCCTTGTAGCCTTGGCGTACCGCGATGAGCTTGCGCAGCCAGCTGAGCAGCGAGGACGGGCTGCGCATCTGTGCCTCGACGTTGACGCTCTGGTAGCCGTACACCGGGTCCATGATCGGCGGAAGGTAGAGCCGCGCGGGGTCCGTGCGTGAAAATCCGCCGTTGCGGTCGATCGACCATTGCATCGGGGTCCGTACCCCACTGCGATCGCCGAGGAAGATGTTGTCGCCCATGCCGATCTCGTCGCCGTAGTAGAGGATCGGCGTGCCGGGCATCGAGAGCAGGAGCCCCGTGAGCAGCTCGATCCTGCGCCGGTCGTTTTCCATCAGGGGTGCGAGCCGGCGCCGGATGCCGATGTTGACGCGCGCCTGCGGGTCGCTCGCGTATACCTTGTACATGTAGTCGCGCTCGCGCTCGGTGACCATCTCGAGCGTCATCTCGTCGTGGTTGCGCAGGAAGATCGCCCACTGGCACGTCGGCGGGATCTCCGGCGTCTGGCGCATGATGTCGACGATCGGGTAGCGGTCTTCTTCCGCGATCGCCATGAACATGCGCGGCATCAGCGGAAAGTGGAAGGCCATGTGGCACTCGTCGCCGTCGCCGAAGTAGGAGCGTACGTCTTCCGGCCACTGGTTCGCTTCGGCGAGGAAGATCTTGTCGCGATGCTCGTGATCGAGAACGGCGCGCAGGATCTTGAGCACTCCGTGCGTTTCGGGCAGGTTCTCGTTCGAGGTTCCGTCGCGCTCGCACAGATACGGCACCGCATCGAGGCGCATGCCGTCGACGCCAGCGTCGAGCCAGAAGCGCATCACGTCGGTGACCGCACGGATGACGCGCGGGTTCGCGAAGTTCAGATCGGGCTGGTGCGAAAAGAACCGGTGCCAGTAATACTGACCGGCGACCGGGTCCCACGCCCAATTCGACGTCTCGGTGTCGGTGAAGATGATCCGCGTCCCGGCATACTTCGTGTCGGTGTCGCTCCACACGTAGAAGTCGCGGTACGCGGACCCCGGCTTCGCGCGCCGGGCCCGCTGGAACCAGGGGTGCTGGTCCGAGGTGTGGTTGATCACGAGCTCGGTGATCACGCGCAGGTCGCGCTCGTGGGCCGCCCGGACGAAAGCCCGAAAGTCGTGCATGGAGCCGTACGCCGGGTTGATCGCCTTGTACTCGGAGATGTCGTACCCGTCGTCCCGAAGCGGTGACGGATAAAAAGGCAGCAGCCACAGGGCGGTCGCGCCCAAATCCCGGATGTAGTCCAGCCGCTGGGTCAGGCCGGCGAAGTCCCCCATCCCATCGTCGTTCGCGTCGAAGAACGCCTTGACGTGGAGTTGGTAGATGATCGCGTCCTTGTACCAGAGTGGGTCCGAGTTCACGTGCTCCTCGGTGTGGCGGGCGCCATCCTCTCGGTTTCCAAACACAGAGGGGCGAACCCTTACGGTCGACGCGAAACCGGATTCGCCGGCTGAATCCTTCGATTCCAGATCGACCGATGTGCTGGCCAGATCCTACCCTCTTTGCGGGCGGCAAAGCGATGGCCAGCGAGTGTTGACTCAGACGCGGTTACGACGATCCACGACGCTCCGATGGGGAGCAGACGGCTCGCGGTCCCGGCTCCTCGATGTCGCTAAATAGGAACTTTACGCCTGCGGTGCCGAGTTGCACCCGTCGCGCGCGTACGCCTGGCCTTCCGGCGTCACGACTGCGGCGCTGGCAGCCGCGTAGTCGTCGAAGTACAGATCCGCCATCCGGTATGCAGGCGTCGGCGAACCATCTTCCTTGGGAAATACCTTCGCGAGTTCCACACGTTTGACGTTCGGTATCTTCTTCGCAAGCGACGCGTGCTGTTCGGCATAATGCTTTTCGAACGTCGCAGGATCGCTTGGATTTTCGTAGATCACTGTGATCTTGACGCTCATGGTGTGTCCCTATTTGAAGATGAGTTTGGTCTTCGCCGAAGCGCGCAACCATGCAGAGCCCGTGCGCTCGCGCAGGCAAACGAAGACGGAGTGTCCGCGCAATCGACGAAGGAGGAAGGCACGGTTCTGTGCAGGCCGGCGGTCATCCCGCTCCTCTCTATCGGAAGATCGTTCGCGTGGCCGCGTGCAGTACACAGTCGCTCGAGCTTATCGCGCTGGCGGTCTCGGTGTCTTTCGTGGGCGCTGCGGGCAGCCTGCTCGATGACGTCCGCAACCGCACGCGGCTGCGAGAAAAGGTTCGCGTGGCCGAGCACGTCGCAGGGCACGACGTGCGCCATACCTCGGCGTCGCCCTCGCTCGCCGCTCGCACGAACGTGCCGGCGGTCGCGGAGCGCCTGGTTATCTGCCACAGAAAAGCCCCGAACCTTGTGGGACGGGGCTTTTGACTTGGCTCCCGAAGTTGGACTCGAACCAACGACCCGCTGATTAACAGTCAGCTGCTCTACCAACTGAGCTATTCGGGAATGCGCCGGCGCCTCTGCTTCCACGAGCGGGGGGTCCGCCCTGCACGGGCCGCCCGGGTCCCGGTGCCTTCACCGAGCCGCCAGCCCGGTCCGCTGGGCCCGCTGGCCGGCAAGCGCCGGAACCCACGGACGACGGCCGCTGCTCACGTTCCGGCGACGACAGCGACCTCCGGCTCGGTCACGTAGATCGAGTTCTTCGGCTGCGCGAAGACCCTGCGCAGCATCGGCTCGAACGCCTCGAGGGGCATGCTGTCGTAGTTCGGGTCGAACGAATTCTGATCGAAGATTTCGCAGAATTCGGCGGTGTCCGCGAACCAGGGGTGCGCCCGGAACTGCTCCCGCATGTTGCGGTCGAGCCCGATGTAGTGGAAGAAATAGTACCCTTGGAAGATCCCGTGGTGCTCGACGATCCAGTGGTTCTTCGCGGAGACGAACGGCCGCAGGAGCGCGGCGGCGATCTCGGGGTGGTTGTACGGCCCGAGCGTGTCACCGATGTCGTGGATCAGGGCGCAGACCACGTACTCCTCGTCGCGGCCCGCGCGGTGCGCGCGCGTTGCGGTCTGAAGGCTGTGCGAGAGCCGATCGATCGGAAACCCGCCGAAGTCTCCACCGAGCAGCCGGAGATGCGTCAGGACACGGTCGGTCAACCGGCCTGCGAACGGGCCGAACTCCGCCGCGATCAGACCCCAGTCGGCCTGCGTCCCCTCCGTCATTGTGCGAAACCCTGCGCGCGCATGTTCCTCGGCCATGTCTCCACCTCCAGCCACGGAGCATTCGGCGGCGACGTCCACGAATCCGCGGCGACCGGCAGCGCCGACGACGAGCACGCAAATCGGGGAGCGCACGCATCCGGTGCTTGACAGCCTTGGTACCATAGGACACGTGAGCATGTAGCCGGGTCCCCACGATTGGCCCGCGCACCCGTTTGGGTGCGCGCATTTTGCCTCGCGTCGTTACGACGCTCTTTTTCGGGGTCCGCCGCAATCATGTCTACCGCAGGCAACATCTTTGCTTCGCGCGCCTTCAGCCTGTTCTATGCGGGCCAGGCGTTCAGCTATATCGGGTACGGGCTGCGCCTCATCGCGCTGCCCCTGCTCGTCTATCACCTGACGAACTCGGCGTCGGCGCTCGGCGTGACCTACGCGCTCGAGCTGCTGCCATTTACCCTCTTCGGGCCCCTCGCGGGATCGCTGGCGGACCGCCTCGACCGCCGCAGGCTCATGATCGTCGCGGACGGCATCCGCTGCTCCATCTTCGTGCTGTTTTCGATCGGGTACGCGACGCGGACGCTCGGGCTCTTCGAATTGTACGCGGGCATCGTCGTCGAGAGTGCCTGCGCCGCCGCATTCGTCAGTTGCCAATCGTCGTCGATACCGTACCTGCTGGGGAAGGCACGCGCGACGCAGGCGATCTCGGCACTCCTCGCCACCGAGCAGGCCGCCACCACGGTCCTCCCGCCGCTCGGCGCGGCGCTGTTTACCGCGGTCGGGCCGCTGCCTGCGCTCGTGGCCACGGCGGCCAGCTACTTGATCTCGCAGCTCTCGGTCGCCGCGGTCGACACGTTCGGACCCGACGATCGGATGGGCCTCGACAGCATCCACGACGTGCGGCGGGACGTCATCGAGGGCTTCCGGTTTCTGCTGGCCGACGTCCCGATGCGCGTGATGTCGTCGCTGAGTTGCGTGTTCAACTTCTTCGGCTTCGTGGCAGCGGCGGCGCTCATCCCGTTCTTCAAGCACGATCTCGGCGCGACCGACCTCTCGGTGGGCTACGCGTTCGGAGTCGGGGCGGTCGGGTCGGTGGTAGGCTCCTATGTCGCTGGCCGCATGCCGTCCACCGTCAGTTTCGGGCGCGTGCTGACGATCGCGTATCTGCTCGACGGCGCGCTGTTCGTTCCGGTGATGCTGACGCACAGCCTCCCGATCGCGGTGACGTTCCTCGCGCTCACGAATGCCTGCGTGATGTTCGAGATCGCGCAGATCGTCGGATGGCGCACGCGCGTGACCCCGGACGGACTCGTCGGCCGCGTGTTCGGCGCGGCGCGGCTTGTCGCGCTCAGCGGCACGGTGCCCGGCGCGATCCTCGGCGGCGTGCTCGCCGACCGCTTCGGCGCGCGCCTTCCGATCGCGGTCGCGGGCTGGGGCTACCTCGTGATGGCCGTGGCGATCACGTGCATCCCCGCCATTCGCAACGAACGGCGATGAGAACGTTGCATCGTGCGTCGTGCGGCTGCGACATGCGACATGCGACACACGACATGCGAACGGACGCAAAGAGACGGCCCCGTTGGGACCGTCTCTCCGTTCGACTATCCGGAGGTTAGGCGTCGCTCAGAAGTCGGACGTCCCGTTCGGCGTTCCCCAACCGGCCGGACCCGAGTACACACCGTCGGTCCCGGTGCCCGCCGTACAGATGTACTTGTACGACGCCGAGCACGTGCCGTTGTTGCCGCTGGTCACGCTGTTCAGGCCGGTGCCGGCGTCGGCCCAGATCGGCGAGGCGGCGTTCGGCCCCAAGGACGACGCGTTGCCCGCGAGCGCGAACACGGACGCAAGCGCCGGACTCGCGACGCTCGTGCCGCCGAAGACGAGCCAACCCTTGTAGCCCTCGTAGGCGTAGCTGTCGTAGACGGCGACGCCCGTCAGCGGATCCGCGTCGAACGACACGTCACTCTGGGAGCGCTTCGTGCAGCCCTTGTCGGTCTGCCACGACGGCTTGCTCACGAGCGAGCTGCAACCGCTCCCGGTCGCGCCGTCGCCCTCGCTCAGGTCGTTCCACACCACTTCGGTCCAGCCACGCGAATTGTTCGCAGTGCTGAGGCTCGTGCCGCCCGCACACACGACCGACGCATAGGAGCACGGCTGTTGCGATCCCTCGGAGTATCCGCTGTCGCCGGCGCTCGCGACGATCACGATCCCCGTATGGCTGTATGCGGAGTTCGAGGCGCCCGACTCGCTCCCGCCGTAGGAATTCGTGATCACGTTGGCGCCCAGGCTGGCGGCTTCGTTTTCTGCTGCCGCGAGGTTCGCGTTCGTCGCGCTGGTCGCCTCGACGAGGATGATCTTGCAGTTCGGGCAGACCGCCGACACCATGTCCATGTCGAGCGACTCTTCCTCGGCCCAACCGCCATTGTTCTTCGGCAGCTTGGTTTTCGAACCGGTTTGGCTGATTTGCGTGAAGCAGCCGCTCGCGACGGTGCATGCCGGCAGGCCATACTGGGACCGATAGGTCGCGAGGTCCGATGCCGCGTCGGGATCGTTATACGCATCGACGATCGCCACGGTCTGGCCGCTGCCGCCCGTCGAAGAGGGCAGCGCATACGCCGACTGCAGCTGCGACGGACCGTACCCGGACGGCGACGCATTGCGCATCACGCCGAGCGTCCCTCGACCGTTTGCCACGTCCGTGCGGAACTGCGCGAAGCAGCGCGCAGTGTCCCCTGGCAGTAGGGTGGCGCAGGACCGAATCACCGACGCGTGCGCAACCGAGCTGGTGAGCGCGGTCGACGGTACGGCGGGCACGTTGGACGCGCCGCTACACGCAGCGAGTAGGGGGAGGGTCGCGGCGAGCGCCGCAAGCCCGAGAGATCTACCCACGTATGAAATCCTCCATGACGGCTATAACAGAGTACCGGTTGACGCCGCCGGTTCGTAGCCCCCGCTCGGCACCCCTTTCCTCTCCCTTGTGTCGGTGCCATCGATGCCGGCAAATGTGACGTCGACGAACTGTCTGGTCGGTAGCTCGAAGCAACGAAAACGGGCGGACCGACCGGTCCGCCCCTCTGCCCGCAATGCCGGTCAGGTTCGTGTTTCGGTTCCTAGTCGTACGACGGAACGTAGCTCAGGGTCGGGTTGCCGCAAAGCGGCTGCACCATGTACCAGAACCCTATCCGACCGTGAGCGGCACCTGCTCGAGGTCGTCGAGCGTCGGCAGCCCGGCGGCGGCGCGCAATTCAGCGGCCAAGTCGAGGCGCTCCCACGGTAGATCGAGGTCGGGGCGCCCGAAGTGGCCGTACGCCGCCGTCTGCTGATAGATGGGGCGCCGCAAATCGAGGCGGTGAATGATGGCTGCGGGTCGCAGGTCGACGTGCTCGCGGACGATATCGGCAATGAGTTCCTCGTCGACCCGTGCCGTCCCGAACGTCTCCACGTGCACGCTCACGGGGTGAGCCACGCCGATCGCGTACGCGACCTGAAGTTCGCAGCGATCCGCAAGCCCGGCGGCGACGATGTTCTTCGCCGCGTGCCGCGCCGCATAGGCGGCAGAACGATCGACTTTTGTCGGATCCTTCCCGGAAAACGCGCCGCCACCGTGGCGGGCCATGCCCCCGTAGGTGTCCGCGATAATCTTCCGCCCGGTCAGGCCGGCGTCGCCCTTGGGTCCGCCGATGACGAAGCGGCCCGTCGGGTTCACGAAGATGCGCGTGTGGCCATCGCGCAGGTCGCTCGGAATCACTCGGTCGATGATGTGCTCGCGGACCGCGCCGCGGATCTCGTCGAGGTGCACGTCGGGGTCGTGCTGCGTCGAGATCACGATGGCGTCTACGCGAACCGGCCGAATGCCGTCGTATTCCACCGTCACCTGCGACTTGCCGTCCGGGCGAAGGTAGGGAATCAAGCCGCTCTTGCGAGCCGCCGCGAGCTCACGCACGAGGTTGTGTGCGAGCGTGATCGGCAACGGCATCAATTCGGGCGTCTCGCGGCACGCGTAGCCGAACATCATCCCCTGATCGCCCGCGCCGATCAGCTCGAACGCGTCGTGCCCCATTCCTTCTTTGACTTCCAGCGAGCGGTCGACGCCCATCGCGATGTCGGGAGACTGCTCGTCGATCGAGACGCTGACCCCGCACGTGTCGGCGTCGAAGCCGACGTGCGAACGCGTGTACCCGATATCGGCGATCGTCGCGCGCACGATCTTCGGAATATCGATGTACGTCCGCGTCGTGACCTCGCCCGCGATGTGGATCTGGCCGGTGATCGCGAAGGTCTCGACCGCGACGCGTCCCTGCGGGTCGTCGCGCATGATCGCGTCCAGCACCGCATCGCTGATCTGGTCGGCGATCTTATCCGGGTGCCCCTCGGTCACCGACTCGCTGGTGAAGAGCCGGCGATACGTGCTTCCCAATCAGGTGCCCTCCGACCACGACGCCATGTATTTCACCTGCTCGTCGGTCGGCACGTCGATGGCAATGTGCATCGCAGCGAGCTTGAGGCGCGCGACCTCTTCGTCGATGTGGTCTGGAACCGGATAGACCTTACGCTCGAGGGACGCGTGATGCTTTGCCAAGTAGGCCGCTGCCAGCCCCTGGTTCGCGAACGACATATCCATGACGGCCGCCGGGTGGCCTTCGGCCGCCGACAGATTGATCAGGCGGCCGTCGGCGAGGATGCGGACCGTTCGGCCGTCGGCCATCCGAAACGCCTCGACGAACGGCCGCGGCTTCGAGCGCGACACGGCGAGCTCCCCGATCGCGTCGAGATCGAGCTCGTCGTTGAAGTGACCGGAGTTGCAGACGATCGCGCCGTCCTTCATCGCCTCGAAGTGCTCGCGGCGGATGACGTGATAGTTGCCGGTGACGGTGACGAAGATGTCGCCGATCGGCGCTGCCTGCGCCATCGTCATGACGCTGAACCCGTCCATCGCCGCCTCGAGCGCTTTGCGCGGCTCGATCTCCGTGACGACGACGTGGGAGCCGAGCCCCTTGGCTCGCGAGGCCACGCCCCGTCCGCACCAGCCGTACCCGGCGACGACGACCGTGTGTCCGGCAAGCAGGACGTTCGTCGCGCGAATGATCCCGTCGATCGTCGACTGGCCCGTCCCGTACCGGTTGTCGAACATGTGCTTGGTCAGGGCGTCGTTCACGGCGATCACGGGGAACGGCAGCACGCCGTCCTTCTCCATCGCGTGGAGCCGAATGACGCCGGTCGTCGTCTCCTCGCAGCCGCCGATCATGCCCTCGAGCAGGTGGCGATGCTTTCCGTAGATGGTCGTGACGAGGTCGCAGCCGTCGTCCATCGTCATCTGCGGCTTCGTCGCGATGACGGACTCGATGTGGCTATAGTAGGTCGCGTTGTCTTCGCCCTTGATCGCGAACGTCGAGATGCCGTAGTGCTCGCACAGGGCGGCGGCCACGTCGTCCTGCGTCGAGAGCGGGTTGGACGCGCAGAGGGAGATCTCGGCCCCGCCTGCTTGCAGAGCGAGCATCAGGTTGGCCGTCTCGGTGGTCACGTGTAGGCACGCGCCGATCCGGATGCCCGCGAACGGGCGCTCACGCCCGAATCGCTCCTTCATCTGGGTCAGTACCGGCATGAAGGTCGCGGCCCACTCGATACGAGAGCGTCCGGCATCCGCCAGCGAGCGATCTTTGACGTCCCCAAGGGGACGCGCGACGACTGTCAACCTACGACTCCTAACGATGCGCGAATGCGTCCCGCCGTGCGCGACGGTCCTTCGCGGAACCGCCGACCATTCGACAGACCACCCTCTGCTCTCCCACTCCGGGAGCTAGCCGGCGACTAACTCGAGAAACGGGGCGATATCGTCCGGGTCCACCTCGACGCCGACGACGCCGGCGCCGTAGCGCGCGTCGTGGAAATCGGAACCGGCCGTCATCACGAGCCCCAGGTTGCGCGCGCGCTCGCGAAAGTGTTGGACTTGGCCGGGTCCGTGCGCCGGATAGAAGACTTCGAGGCCGACGAGGCCTTCGTCGGCCAATTCGTCGATGAGGTCGTAGTCGCGAAGGCGCCCAGGATGCGCCAGGACCGGGATGCCCCCGGCTCCGGCGATCGCTGCGATCGCGTCCTGCGGCCGTACGTGTATAGAAGGAACGTAGCCCGCACGGTCCCGGGCGAGCAATCCGCGGAACGCGGCCTCGACGCTTGCTGCGTACGCATTGCGGACGAGCGCTTTTGCGACGTGAGGGCGGCCGAGCGGCGCGCCTGCGGCGGCTTCGGCTCGGACGTCGTCGATCGTCAGGTCGATGCCGACGCGGTTGAGCTGCGCCACCATCTTCGCGACGCGCTCTCCCCGAGCGTGGCGGTTGCGCTCGATCATGGCGCCGAGCGACGGATCGTCGAGGCGCATCCCGTAGCCCAGCACGTGCACCTCGCTTCCGCGATAGGTCGAATTGATCTCGATGCCGGTGACGACGGTGCCGGCCGCGGCCTCCACAACCCGCGGATAGGCGGCGAGCGAGTCATGATCGGTGACGGAAAACGTGCCGACGCCGCGCGAGCTCATCGCGAGTGCGAGGGCTTCCGGCTCGAGCGATCCGTCGCTCTCAAGCGTGTGGCTGTGGAAGTCGACGAGCACCCCTTGCGCTACGGTCTAGCGCGCCGAGGCTTTCGCCTTCTTGCGGGCGCGCAAGAAATAGACGACCACGCGCTTCTCCTCCCGGAAACCGACGAGGCTCTTCTGCAGCGTGGTGTCGCGGAGCGCCTCGAGCGCGCAATCGACGGACTCGTCCGCCGCGGCGGGATCCTCGTCAAAGGCGTCGTCCTGCGCGGGACTCTTCACGAGTGCGTCGCCGTACCGATCGGCGAACAGCACCGTCAGCATCGCCAGCTCTTCGCCGGTGAGGGTCTGAGCGTCGCGAGCGACGCGAACGAACGTGACCCGCTCGTCGAGCTCGCAGGTGACCGACAGGATCCCCGGCTCCTCGCCGCCGGTCGCGAGCAGCGTGCGCACGTGCTCCGAGACGGCGTCGCGGACGGACCGAGTCGCCGCTCCGTCCAAGCGCCGGCCGACGACGAACGAAAGGACGATCGAGCCGCTGGTGGGATGCGACGCGATCGTCGCGATCTCCGGAAAGCGGACGAGCAACGCGATCACGTGCCCGACGGCGTCGGCGTTCTCGGCAGTTTTGGTCGGCGGGGGTCTCATCGCTGCCTCGTCTCTCGGCCAGGTGGGGCGGGTTGGGTTCGGAACAGCGTCCCGGACCCCTTGGAGGAGCGCCTAGCGGTAATCTGGTGGCATACGGCCGCCGCCGGCCGCGCGGGGAACCGCCTCCCCCCGCCGAACCGTTCGAGCATCATGGCTCTCCGGCGAGTGCTGGTGACGGCGCCCCTCGCCGTCCTCGTGGCGCTTACCGCCCACGTGGCCGGCTTCGGTGGCGATCACGTGCTCGGCGGCGTGCATGCCGCTGGGCTGCTGGCTCTCGGGGTCGGCGGTTCGATCCTGCTGGCGATCCTGGCCCTTGGCTGGGTCGGCCTCACCGAAACGGATGCGGGACGCGCCGAGCGAGCCTTGAGGGCGATGCTGCCGGCGCGCGGCGGCATCTTCCCGGCCGCACTCGTCCTGGGCGTCTCCGGTTCAATTGTGTTTGCCTGCGGTGAGCTGCTCGAGGGCCACCTCCCGCCGGTGACGCTCGGCTCCCTTCTGGCCATCACGGCCTCGGCCGTCGTCATCGCGGCCGTTGCTCGCGGACTCGCGCGCTGGCTCGCCGCCGGCGGCGTCGCACTCGCCAGCCTCATCCCACTGGCCCGTCGGCCGTCCGCAGCACCCGCCCGGGCCGCTGAGCGCGCCGACGCCCTCCTGGCTCCTCCAAGCCAAGCCCGCGGCGCGCGCCGCGGACGGGCCCCTCCGCACTCCGCGTAGTTCGTCCGTGCGCCGGCCGACCCGCCGGTGCCCACGTTCACACACGCAGCGTAGGAGGCCTCAGTGTTCATTCGCTTTGCGACCGCGACCGTCGCATGTCTCGTCCTTTCCATGACCCAAGCCATCGCAGACGTGGCCGGATTGGTTCGCGGAACCGTCACGATCGATGGTAGTCCCGCCGCCGGAGTCGCCGTTACCCTAACGGGTGAGGGGACGACGTCGAAGAGCCAGACCGATGCCTCGGGTGCGTTCGCCTTTCCGCGGGTCGCCTACGGAAACTACACGATCGTCGCCCACCGCGACGGGTACCCCGACGCGACCGCTACCGTCGGTGTGTCGTCCAGTTCGGTCGCGACCGTCGCCTTAGCTATCACGCACCTCAAGACGGTCGGCAAGATCACCGCGACCTCGCGCGGCGCATCGGGCACGCCCGTCTCGGAGAACGCGATCGGAAAGGGACAGATCTCCGTCTCCCCCACGAACAACAGCCTCAACTCCCTCGTCGAGTCGGTGCCCGGCATCGTCAAATTCTCGTATAACGAGCCGGTCGCGCATGGCTTCCACGGCCTGACCTACGAGATCGACGGCGTCCCGCTCGCGCAAAGTACCAGCTCGAACTTCTCCGAGATCATCGATCCGAAGCTGATCGACTCGCTCGAGGTGTTCACGGGTGCGTTTCCGGCCGAGTTCGGCGGGTCGCGCCAGGGTGCCGTCGTCAACGTCATCACGACGCGAGTGAACGACTTCTCCGGCTCGGCGGCCGGCGACTTCACTGTCGGCGGCGGCTCGTACGCGACGGGCATCGCCGGCCTGAACCAGTCCTTCCGGCTCGGCGCCTCGCAGCTCACGGTTGCGGCCAACACCCAGGAGTCCGATCGCGGCATCGACTCGCCGACGTTCTCGCCGATTCACGACGACAACAGCCTCGGCGACCAGTTCCTGCGTTACGTCACGCCGGCGGGACCCGGCGGGACGATCGCGCTCAACGTCTCAAACCAGACGGCGATCTACCAGATCCCGATCAACACGTCGATCAACGCGACGACGAATCCGGTCGTCAGTCCGGTCAATACGGACGACGTCCAGCGCGAATACAATCAATTTGCCAACGTCGTGTACACGCGCACGACGAAGGACGGGTCGGGCTATTTCCAAATCGCCCCGTGGACGCAATATAGCCGGGTCGCCTACGACGGCGACCTCCAGAACGACATCATGCAGGTCTTCCTCGACCCGACGATGTCGACGTGCACCAACGGCCAGACCGCCTGCTACCTCGATGGCCTCGCGCAGAACCGCACCGCCACATACTCGGGGCTGCGGCTCGCCGATTTCCACGCCGGTACGCGGCATGCCGTGAAGGTCGGAATCGACGGCGATACCGAGGCATTCGCCAGTTCGGAAACCCTGCGCGTCGTCCCACAGAGCGCGTCGCTTCCCGTACGTCTCCCCGGCCCGGGCGTCACGCCCCCACCGAGCACGATCGTTAGCGACAACAGCGCGCAGGTCGGCCACCAACTCGGCGCCTACATCGAGGACAAGTGGTCGCCGACGTCCGCCGTAAGCGTGAACTACGGCCTCCGCTACGACTTCTCGGACGGGTTCGTCGAAGGCAACCAACTCAGCCCACGGATCGGCATCAACGTGCAGGCCGACCCGAAGAACGTGCTTCACGCCTACTTTGGGCGGCTGTACGCAGCGCCTGCGCTCGAAGACACGCGGCGGGACTGCGTCCTCGTCGGCGCCTGCAGCGGGACGCCCGTCTACGACCTCAAGCCGGAGCACGATTCGTACTACGAGGGCGGCGTCGCGCACACGTTCTCGCCCACGTTGTACGGCTACGTGAACCTGTGGGCGCGCAAGGTGTCGAACGTGCTCGACACGACGCAGCTGTTCCCCACGCCGCTCTTTGCGGTGTACAACAACTCGGTCGGCGTCGCCGACGGAATCGAATTCCGCGTGCAGGGCGTGCTACCGAGCCACGATACGGTGGCGTTCTCCGGTTCGGTCTCGGAGTCGCTCGCAGGCGGCATCTCGGGCAGCACGTTCCTCTTCCCCCCGAGCGCCATCTCCAGCACCAGCCTGCAGCCCGAGGATCACGACCAGACGTACGCGTCGAACGTCGAGTACACGCACTACTTCGGTGCGCAGCGCGACCTCTACGGAACGTTCGCGCCGGAGTACGGGAGCGGCTATCCCGTGCAGTTCCAAAACGGACAGGGGCGCCTGCCCACGCACCTCACGCTGGACATGGCCCTCGGGCGTCTGCCTGGGAAGAATGGATCGCACCGCCTTGGTTTCGCAATCACCGGCACGAACGTCACGAACAAGCAGTATCTGCTCAAAATCAACAATGGCTTCAACACCACGCAGTGGGCGCCGGGCGCCCAGTGGCTGTTCAAGCTGATCGCGCCCACGTAGGAACGCGCGTCAGGGAGCGGCCCCCTTCGGCGGGTCGCTCCCGCACGCCGCGCACACGCCGTACACGGTCGTCTCGTGCGAAAGTGCGACGAACCCGCGTGGAACCGCCAAATCCGGAAGCGCGCAGTCGGCGAGCTCGTACGCCCGGTGGCAGCGCAGGCACGAGAAATGGTGATGATGCGCCTTCCCGGCCGATTCGAAGACGGTTCCCGACCCGGGGAGCTCGATCGCCGTAACCGCGCCCTCCTCGACCAGCGCGCGGACCGTCCGGTAGGCGGTGGTCAGGCTCACGCTCGCGCCCGAGCGGCGAGCGGCCTGGACGACGTCGCCGATCGCCAGTGGGTGCTCCGCGGTGCGAAAGGCGTCGCAGATGGCGCGGCGCTGCCGGGTGCTGCGCTCGAACGTTTCGCCCGGCGACGACGGCTGCTCCTCGGTGTGGTGCGCGCTCACGGAGGAGACGCTTCGCGGTCGGCGGAACAGTCCCTATTGCAAATGGATTATCAAAAGCAATAGAGATGCGACCCAACCGACCCCTCAGTCTCTCGGCCCTTCCCCATCTCGCCGCCGCTCGCCGGGTGCGTCCGCGCCGGCGCGCCATCGACGTCGCCGTAGCCTTTGCCTTTGCCCTCGCCCTCGGCTTGTTCGCATCCCCCGCGTCGGCCGCCACCGCGTTCCTACGCGGCACGGTCAACGCGAATGGGAGCCCCGTCGCGAACGCGACGGTCACCGCCGCCGGGAACAACGTTGTTGTCCATGCGACTACCGACGCGGTCGGGCGCTTCACGTTTGCGGGCCTGAGCCTCGGCACGTACGAGGTGACGGCCGCCTCGAAGGATCGCTCGGCGCAGGCGCACGTCGATCTGGGTAGCGCGGGCGTGACGCTGACTTTGTCGCTCGCACCACCTCTGAAGGAGATCGGCCGGATCGCCGTACGATCCACGATGACTCACGGCAGCGGGAGCGATACGGAGCTCAACAGCACCACCCTAACGAGATCGCCATACAGCGGCTCGTTCCCTGAGGCCCTCATCCAACTGCCGGGCGCGGTCAGAGGGGCGAACGGCGTCGTGCACATGAACGGCGATCATGGCGTGATCGATTACAACATCGACGGCGTCCCGCTCCCACAGGCGCTCAACCGCGAGATCGGCAGCGAGATCGACCCAAACGACGTCGCGTTCCTCGACGTCATTGAGGGCGCGTACCCTGCGCAGTACGGCCTGCGCTTCGGTTCGGTCCTCAACATTACGACGCGCGCGGGAACTGGCCCAGCCGGCTTCGACGGCACGTTCGATGCCGGATCCTATACCGCTCTCGACGAGACGCTCGGCTACCATGCGCCGATCGCCGGCGGTGGAGGCTACAGCATCGCCGTCAGTTCGCAACAGTCGTCGCGCGGCCTCGATCCGCCGAACTTCGACTCGCCCCACAACGATGCGAGCAACGCGAACCAGTTCGTCCGCTTGACCCTACCGCGTGGGAACAACAACTTCACGGACGTAACGATGATACATACGGAACGGACGTATCAGATCCCGAACGACGTCCAGTACGGAGAGCCGGCAACGACCGACGACAACGAGATCCAGGAGGATACGTTCGCAGGCGTGCAGTTCCGGCAATCGATCGGGAGCACCGGTTCGTTCAGCTTCGGTCCCGCTGTGAAGGTCTCGCGCATCCAAGACTTCGGCGACCCGGCGAACGACTTCGTTTATGGGGAGGCATTGAACGTTCTCGCGCCGCCGTTCGGCAATGGCGGCAGCCGGACCGGCTGCGCGAACGCACTGCGGACGGGGACGTTCACACCGACGACCTGCGCGTTCTCTCTGGTGGATGACAAGACGGCGCTCGACGCCATCCTCCAGAGCGACTACACGCGCCAATACGGCAACCATGAGGTTCGCATGGGGCTCCTGTACGACGCGTCGCGCGTCGACAAGAATTATGCGATCACGCTCCAACCGAACAACTTCCTTGCGCCGATCCTGACTCCCCAGGCGCCGAACGGTCCGGCCACCGTCGTCGACGGCAACCCCAACGTCGGGAACACCTACGCGTCGTATGTCCAGGACAGCTGGCGCCTCGGAAACGCATACACCCTCGATTACGGGGTCCGGTACGACTTCTTCTCCATCAAGTCGAGCGACTTCGCGGACGGGTTCGGCGCGTTCAGCCCGCGCATCAAACTTACCCGCCTGTTTGGGCCACGCGCCAGCGTCTACGCATACGTCGGCAGGTACTTCGAACCGTTTTCGCTCGAGAACGTCGACCCGCACGCGGCGCAACTCCTCAATCTGCCGTTGCAGCCCACGCTTGCGCAGTTCGACCTCAAGCCCGAGCGGGATACGCAGCTCGAACTCGGCGGTCACCTCCCACTCGGGCAGGGCGCACTTGGGTTTCGCGTCTGGCAGAAGAACGCGAACGACCTCATCGACGATACACAAGTCGGGGTGACGGCGCTGCACCAGGACATTAACTACACGCTCGGACGCCTCTCGCAGGAGGCGCTCACGTACCAAGAGCCGCTCGTCCGGAACGGCCGCGCGTACGTGTCGGTCGCGCACACGGTCTCGCTCAACGCCGGCTGCGAGACGCAGCTACTGGCGCCGTGCTTCGGCCAGCCGACCGGTTTCACACCGGCCGACCACGACCAGAGCTACAGCGTCACCGGCGGTTTCCTCGCGAACGACCGGCGCGACGGCTGGTTCTCGATGGATTCCGAGTACGGCAGCGGGCTGTCGTCTGCGATCTGCCCGGTCGGGACACCCGGGAACTGCAAGATGACGCCGCATACGATCTTTTCGGTCGAGAAAGGGATCGCCGTCGGTCCGCGCGTTGCGCTCACCATGCGCATTGCGAACATCCTGAACGACCGGTATTACGTGACCGTCTTGAACGCGCAAGGCAATCACTGGGCCGCCCCGCGCATGTTCGACGTCGGCCTGCGTTTCGGCCACTAGCGCCCGGAACCGAACG
>Ga0302326_10011437_pt1 | contig 19119 bp, 26 predicted proteins | sample Palsa_T0_3_FD_202264 | JGI IMG/M metagenome (GOLD analysis project Ga0302326, IMG submission 202264) | Peat permafrost microbial communities from Stordalen Mire near Abisko, Sweden - Palsa_T0_3 | ecosystem: Environmental > Terrestrial > Soil > Palsa > Peat permafrost | place: Sweden: Abisko...
CTTGGCCATGGCATTGACCACTGACAGAGTACGGCCATCGCCCATGCCAAATTCCTGGCAAGTCGGCAGGATTACGATGGCCGGGGTCAGTCTGGGAGGCTGCTTTTTAGCGTTCTGTGTAGCTGTCCTGGCAGTTGGCAAGTTCGAAATGCAATTCGGAATCGAAGCCCTGAGAACGCTTTCTGTCGTTGCCATCGTATATGGCGGCCAAGCCACCATTTACGCCCTGCGAGGGCGTCGCCACCTCTGGGGATTGCGTCCCACGGTATGGCTCGTGGCTTCCTCGCTTGCCGACATTCTCATTATCTCGACCTTGGCTATTCGCGGAATCGTGATGGCACCACTGCCCGCTCCCGTCCTGGCGTGTGAGTTTGGAGCGGCCATCATTTTCGGATTGATCTTAGACGGAGTGAAGATACCTGTTTTTGCTAAGCTGGGGATTTCGTGATCACAGACGGATCCTTGTCAAACACCTGCTAATCAGCGCTGCAAGCATCTCGAATTCGCAAATCCATCCGCGTCACACTTTCGCTTCCGGCGAGTCGGCGACTCCTTCTGTCGGCAAGACATCCGGCATATCGAGACGTGCGACACCAATCCGGCTGTCGGCCATCCCATAATAGACGTCAAAGCGATTGGGTAATCCGAGATCGTCGCGCCGGTCGATGCCGGTCGGAAAAACGACATGGGCGACGGTCCCGCTGCATTCCTGTGGCAGCGTCGGCGTCAGCACCGGCTCGATCGAACGATAGCGGATCACTTGCGGATGCTCTTTCGAGAGGACCATCACGCCTGCCGAGTAGCGGAGGTTATGTTTGTCCTTGCGCGGATTCTCCAGTTCGCTGACGCCGTGGTAAACGATCAGCCAGCCGTGACGAGTCAGGATTGGCGGAGTGCCACCGCCGATCTTTAGGCGCTCCCAGGGTGACACTGGAGTCGCCAGCCGATGATGAGACATGAACCGACCGAGGCGATTCGGTTCGCGGGACTCCAGGGACATTGCACAGTAGGAAATCCAGATGCTCTCTCGATCCAGATCCACCTTACGATCCGCGCGATGACGAACGATTTCCTCCGGGCGAGTGCCAGGAAAAAGCGGCCGGTGCAGGATGGCGAGTTCCGGGTGTCCCGATGGATTAGGAATAGCAACCGGAAAGAGACTGGCGTCCTTGTCATCCACGTCGCCGCATTCGACGCCATGATACGGACCAAAGGTCGCGAGCCCGAGGCGCTTCCAGTGGAACAGGTCCTTCGATAAGGCCAGGGCGATTCGCGGGCCTTCAGGCGAAAAAGCCGTGTAGGTCATCATGTAGCTGTGCAGCGGTTCCACGTAGGTAATGCGAGGATCTTCGCAGCCCCCACCGCCATCGGGCCGCCGCTCATAGTCGGCCTCTGGCTCCAGCGCGATCCCGAGTCGCTCGACGCCAGCCGGATCGCCGGCTTTATTAAATCGCACTCGTGCAATGCCGATCCGCGAATAATTCCCTCGCGCAACCAGCCGCGGGAACAGATAGAGCTCACCGTCCGAGCCACGAGCGGCAGCCGGATTCAAGACCCCTTCCACTTCCTGCGCGTTCCCCGGCTCCGGCTCCATCAACATTCCTAGCCGTTGCAGCTTAAGCCCGCTCATCAAGTCCTTTTCGGCGATTGGCATAACTTCACGCCGCCTTACTAGCGCCCGCTAAGCAGGCGATGATGGTTTGAATAACCCGCTTGGTCTCGTTGGGATCCTTGACCGGGATGCAATCCACTCCCGCTGTTTCAGCAGGGTAGTCATTGCCGCCCACGTACAAGGCATCGCCGACATAGATCATCTCTTTTATCGAAATACCGAGAAGATCGCGAAGTTTTCCGATGCCGTAGGCCTTGTCAATGCCAGGCTTGGTAATGTCAATCGATGTCGAGCCCCCGATTCGGACAGAAAACTCGGGAATGAAAGTGTCAAGAATCGCTTTGATCTTCTTCCGCTTGGCGAAATCGGGGTCCCATTTTTCCTTTTCCTCCAAGGGAGCCTGCTGACCTAAGGCAGAAAATGTTATCTGGCTTCCGCGGTCCTCGATTTGCTCGCCCCAGAGCTTTTCGATCTTGAAGTCTGCAGCTCCGATCGCCTTCTTGAGGGAATCGAGGATCTTTTCTCTTTGAGCCACAGTGAAATCTTCCGAATAGATCTCTTTCCAATCCGCCGACTCGTATCGGTAGAACTTTGTGCCGCACGTAGGAAGGAGAGATAGATTCGCCAGGAGTTTGTCGTGGGGCAGATTCGAAACGAATTGTTTTTCAAACTGCGGCCAACCACCGCCGGAAATCACTGCCACTTTGACGATCGCGAGAAGGTCGTGCAGCAGCCCTGACATTTCGGGATCAACTGGCGCTTTACTTGCCGCAAGTGTGCCGTCGAGATCAAATACGATTAGTTTTTTCACTATGCCTCCACTCGCTAGCTTCTCGTGAACTCAATCCGGGATTGCGATTTCCAGTAAGTTTACGGCACCGTGCGGCCGGAAAACACACTTCCCGATCGCGGCAGGCAACAGGAATACGTCGCCTTTTCCGACGGCGTAAGTGGCGGCGCCATGCTCAATCTGCCCCTCACCCTCGACGCACACCAGCACGCGCGGAAAATCGACTGCGCCGACCGTAAACGGTAAGTGTCCGCGCAGGCGCCACAACCAGAAATGTTCACAGTGAAAGAGTCTCTCGCGTTCCACCGGGGCCGTCGTCTCCACCACGGGTGTCACCCGACCGACCGGACCTTCGGCAAAATCAATGCAGGCCATCGCCTTATCGACTTGGAGTGCCCGCGGCTTTCCTGTCTTCGGATCAATATGGTCCCAGTCATACAGACGAAACGTCACGTCGCTATTCTGCTGAATCTCGAACACCATAAGGTCGCCGCCCAAAGAATGAACCGTGCCGGCGCGCAGGAAAACGGCGTCGCCCGGCTTCGGAGTTAAATATGCGAGGTGGTCCGTAACCGAGCCGTTGGTGAGCGCCATCCGCAGATCGGCTTCCGTAGTACCTGTCTTCAGGCCCGCATAGATGCGGCTTTGAGTCCCGGCTTCCAGCACAACCCAAGCTTCAGTCTTCGGGCTCTCACCCGCTGGCAGCAGGTTCGTATTCGCTTTCGTGGGATGCACCTGGACCGAAAGCATTTCGTGTACGTCGAGGAACTTCAGCAATAGGGGGAATCGGGGGAAGCGCCCGGCCAGCTTTCCCATTATTTGCTTCGGAAACTGCTGCAGCAATTGACCGATGCTTTGCCCCTTTAGAGGTCCATCCGTGACGCGGCTCTGATGGTCGTCGCGATCACTGAGTAGCCACGCTTCTCCGACAGGACCACTGGGCAGGGGCGCAGCGAGCAAGTTGGCCAAATGACGGCCGCCCCACAGCCGATACTGATAAATCGGTTCGAATCGAAGAGGATACAGAAGGGCCTGATCCGATGCTGCTTCTCTGTCCTCGACAGCCAGGCTGACGGTGGTGTCGATCATGACTGATCTGACAGTGTCGGCTCGGAAGGAGGGGGATCAGTTCTGTGATTTCGTTGATCGCGTAATTTGCCGAGGGTATGCTCGATCAGTCTGGCCAACTTATCTGCCGCGCCGTCGACTGCCAGGTCCAGAGTCGCCGCTTCGTCGGTAACCGCGATGGGTTGGCGGCCTTCGAGGCGAGCCTCCATCATGCAGCGTTTGTCATTCTTGCCCTTCTTAGGGCCGCGTTCGTCGGTCAGGTGGACTTCCACCCGCGTGATGTGATCGCTCATTCGGCCCAGAGCACTCTCGACTACGCCCCTGATCCTTTCGGCCAGTGCCTCGTGACCTTCGATTGTGTGGTCCGTATTGACTTGAATCTGCATGCTGTCTCCTGCCTAATTTGTTTGATCGAGGATTTTCCTACGCGCATAAATTGCCGATGCGAAGTTCATGGAACCCGGCTACCAGCCGGCATTTGCTTCTGGCGGCCGGAAGGCACCATCGACAAGTCGTTGGTTCCGAAGTAAATACCGATAGCAACGAGCATGGCGACAAGGCCGAACCAGAATCGCCAGTCATGATGTGCGCGCCGCCAGTACGGAGTCTGGCCATGGCTATGATGACTCTCCCCGTTTGGATGCATATGTTCGGTATTGTGCATCGTCATAGCTCGTCTCCAATCAAATCGAGAAAAGTTAAGTGGTGTGCATGACCGCATGCGAAAATCACAGGCCGCCCTTTCCACGAAGCGACTGTTCCGACCTAAACGCCGCTCAACGAAAGGGCGGCCTTGTGTTCCGCGTCCTGCAGCCAATAAGGCGGCCGGCCGTAGTGAGTATGGAGACGGTGTTCGTATTCACGAGTGATCGGCGCAGACTCAGCGAACGCCGGCGCGCTTTTGATGGCATCCCGCCAGAGACCGACGTACACTTTCGACTCCGTCCAACTCACCTTCTGAATCCACGCGGGCGAAACCAACACCTTCTTACCCGGCCACCAATTTCTTGTTAGCACCTCAATGTAGCGGATGGCCCACGTTTCGTCGTCTACCAAGAAGCCCGCCACATGGCCGATCTCGCCGTCCTCAGCCTCAATGTGATAGCCGGAGACAGCTCCAGTGCTGCGAAGATGCGAATCCATCGACTCTCTCCGGATCCTTTCCGCCAGCACATCCTTAGGAGTCGCCATTCGGTTCGACAAGTCCGACGGATAGGCCCCGGGGCCCCATAGGAAGGGTCCGCCCCAGTAATTGGGATAACTGTAATAACCGAGATATTCGGTCTCGTACTGCCGGGAAACGGGCCGCTGCGTGTCTCGGTTGGGGCTATTCTCCACTTGTTTTTTCGTCAGGGCCACATCCAATCGCTTGCCTTGCCAGTCCACGCTCGTCACAGAGAAAGGCGAGATCAAAACCTCCCGGTTGCTGAGCCAGCCTCCGGTTGCCGCCGTCAGGTAGCGAATCGCCCAGGTCTCGTCGTCGAAATACAACTGATCTACAGTTCCAATCTCGCCGTCCGTGGCCCGGATCACAAGACCTTTTATGTGGTTCACATTTGTCAACATCGGTAGTCCTCCTGTTGTATGGTCTTCAACCACTCGAACTTAAGTCAGGTGACGCCTTCGCTCAGAGCAGGAGTGACCCAGTCACCGTTTCGGAATCGGAGCTTCCACACCTTGAATTGGTCCTGTTTTCTGGCCTAACTCTTGGGTGAGCTTGTGAACATTCATGGAATGTTCGTGCGCCTGTTTGCTGAGCTCGTGAGCAGTCAAGTGATCCTGTTTGCCATGGGCAACAGCCGCGGCAGAGTGCGCGTGGGCCGCGAGGTTATGGAGTTCTGCAGCTCGCTCGTGTTCTCTCTGTGACATGATGGCTCTCCTGGTCACGATGCTCGTGCTTATCGCACCTGTCGTCTTTCGGGCCGTTCCAACTCTCGATGTGTCGGGAGCGATTGGGCTTATGCAACGCGGTCGTTGTCATTTCGATACTCTTCGGGAACGTTGTCCTCCGACACCTGGCGGGTCGTGACCTCTGAGACATCCGGATCTTTGGCGTTCTCTACGCCATCAACGATCGAAGCTTCAAAGGCGTTTCCCTCTTCGACTAATTCTTCTACGCTCTCAGAGTCCGCTTCGGCCGGGCGCGACATGCCCTGATTGTCGCCAGACTGCCCGGCCGCGTTCGTTTCACGTTCCTCTTCGTCGCGCTGCTGGTAACGCCGATGATCTGCAACCATGGCTCTTGCCTCGTTGAGTGAACTACGGCATTTCGGCGGCTTTGGGCACTACGCGGCCAATGCTTCCGCGGTATGCAGTGTGGAGTGAGCAGGATTCGTGCTTTCGATGATCTCCTTCGCCTTGGCCACTTCTGCAGCCGTCCCGTGGGCGATCAGGAGAAACTGATCTGTCGTGAGCGCCGTCTGGTACTTCACAATGCTGTCCTTGGGGATGCCTATGCTGAAGAGACCCGCTCCCAAAGCACCCAATGCACCTACCTCTACGGCGCCTTCCAGTCCTGCTACGATCCACGCCACAAGAGGTCCAGCCACCAATATTGGCCCGAGACCCGGGATCACGAACATCGCGGATCCGAATAAGAGGGCCCAAAAGCCTCCCCAGAATGCACCAACCTTGCCCCAATATTTCATGCGGTCGCCAGCGTTGTAATAGCCGACCACTTGCTCATCTGTGTGATATCCCTTCCCAACGATCGACAGCTTGTGCATGTCGACACCTCCGCGCTGAAGCTCCTTCACAGCGCGATCCGCATCCGTATGAGTGTGATAAATCGCGACAACTGAATTTTCAATAGGCATTTATTAATCTCCTCGGCTACTTGCCGAAATTCCTCAACCCATCAACATAGGTTCCCACTCGCAGTATGACAACGCATACACGCGAAGACTGGTCCCTATTGCTCAGTATCAGTGTTTAGTCCGGTATTCGATTACACGCCCACGAACTCAGGACGATAATCCTTCCAAATCCCCGTAGCCGGTGAGATCACACGGACGGGAGCATCTTCAGCGTGCTTCGCGGTCCTCGCCCATTGCCAGGCGTTCTGCATTTCGGAAGATTCGAAGTAGCGCGTCTCTGACTGGAGAACAGCGGCTCCGGCAGTAAAAAGCTCCACGACCTCTTCCCAACGGTGGGCTCCGACGACTGCCATCCGAGCGATATGGCTTGTATGCTTCTGGAGAAACCGCAAATCATCCCAGCGTGCTTTCCATTCGGCTCCGTGCATTTTTGTCAGGTCCACCAGAATGCCGATCGGGTGTTTTTTGTGCTGGGCAATGAAGAACTCAAGCTGGGGCTCGAATGTCTTAAGTTCGTCGTCCAATAGCTTTCCGACAACCTTAAAGCCGAACGCGACTCCCCCAGTTTCCTACAGACGTTCAATCATCGGCGCACCTCACTGTTTCGTTTAAAAGCTGTACTTATTCTTCCGAGACATCGGGATCTAAGACAAGCGAACGGAGTCGCAGCCCAGAGAAAAATCCACAATTCTTGTTCAAGTGGAGCGGACACGATGCAGTTGCTAGTCGTCAGTTCGCTTCGCGGCCGAGGAAAATAAATATTCCATTCTCACGCGCATACCACGCTCCCTCACATTGCCCGCATCGTCACCTCGCTGCGCATACTGGGCAAATTCCGCGTTCGTGGTGATGCCTTTATCTTTCAATAGTTGGATGATTCCGCCAATCTGAGCGTCAAGGGTTTCGAGATAAGGCAGCATTTCCTCAAACACTTGTTCGGCAGGGAGCATCTTCTCAAACACAGCAGGGTCCACTTTCATCTCATTCTCCTAGCCCACTATTCCCAACGCGCAAGGGCTGTCTGGGAGCGGGCGACACCGTGGCCCCAGTCTCTCCATTGCAGATCACGTCCTACCAATCCCGATTGATGAGTTGCCCTTGGCACCTAAGGGTAAAACTCAAGCACTAGGCTTGCTGGTCAAAAGTGAACAGCATACCTAAACGAATAAATGATGAAGGTGGACCTTCGAGTCTGAAGCAAAGTGGCTCGCACCGGGCGGAGACGCCGCTAGGGATCTTCGGGATTCAATCCTGACTCGATTTCTCGCGGTTCACACTGCATTGAGCGAGAGCGCCGGCGTCCGCTTGCTCGCCCAAAGCTTTCCGGTGTTTGTCTCGGTCGACGATTTTGCTGTGCTGATCAGGAACTCCGGCGGCGGTACAACTGAAGAGGTACCCTTTGAAGAGCGATCCCAAGATCCTTTACATGCGCGTGGATTATGTGGAACCAGTGCTCACTCGACGTACCGCCAACGTGATAGCCGGTGAATGCAATCCCAACCTCGTGGACCCACCCGGCCTTTGGGTTATCATCTCATTCCGATTTGGAACTCCTTATTGGACAGCCATCGGACAGTCGACGTGCGAGTCCGTTTTCGGAGCAACTTGCCCAACCAATGAAACGCCTGTCGGCAACGATGATCCCAACCAGCCGTATACTTCCCTTGCTGTGTGCGCCAAATGGTCGGTCATTGATCGACACGGGCGATACATGCGCTGTCTGCGAGAGTCAGCTAGGGAGCAATAAGGAATCCGAAGGATCGTTAGGTTATGAGCCCACAAATGCTAGTAATTTCAACAACTTACAAGACGCGGGTGGCCACCTAAAAAGCTTGTAAGGAGCCCTTAGGAATCGTTATTGGACAGTTAAAGGACAGGCGGGGTTTCACAAACAGCACTGGAATTTCGCAAGAAGAAAATAGCCGTTTTATCGGAATTTTCGGGCTGTCGGTGTGTCGAAAATGTTCGAAGACGCTATACCCTTTGGGCGCAAAACCGATCGCGGTCGTCATCGAGAAATCCGGTGACGACCGGCAGAGCCTTCATACAAGGTTTCAGCACCGTCAGGGTGGTGTCTAACCGCCTGTCCAGGCCGACGCGAAATGTGCGAGCAGGCTTTCAAAAAAGCTCCGTTTCACCTCGCGCTTGCGCTCCAGAGAAGCCTCGGCGTCGCGGACCCGATCTTGCCATGCTGCGGAAGGAGTCGTTCCGTCATTTTGATATCGACAACAGAGATCATCACAACAGCGGTCGCTTGCGTATCATGGGACAATATCTCGTATTTCTCGTTGCGACTGTGCTGGACAGGCGCCTTCCCCGCCGTGCCGGTTATCACCGTACTCTTGTAAGGGCGTTGTCCGACGCCGATCAACTCAGAAACGTTGTTTTCGTCTCCACGAGCTACGACATCCTGATCGACAATGCCCTCACCGAAGAGCCCGCCGGGGGTTTCGACCTGGATTATGGCATCGAGTTCCGCAATTTCGATCCGTCTTTCGTGGGCGACAATCACTGGAGACGGCCGAATCTGACCAATTGCGTACAGCTCTTCAAGCCGCACGGTTCCTTGAACTGGCTCTTCTGCCCGACCTGCAGTGAGCTCGAAATTACACCCAAGGAAAAGGGCGTTGTCACGCGGGTCATCTCGGATTTCACAAAGAAGCCGTGTTCCCGTTGTACAGGCGCGCTTTCACCGCTGATTGTGCCGCCGACCTTTTACAAGGATCTGAACAATGCTTTCTTAAGCACGATCTGGAATCGCACCGACATCGCGGTCCAGAAGGTTAGGCACATCGTCTTTTGCGGCTATTCATTCCCTGATGCGGACATCCACATCAAATACCTTCTCAAACGAGCACAGACGAATAGAGACGGAGATCTGAAATTCACAGTGGTCAACCACTATCCCGGCAAAGATGCGGAAGTGGCCGAGCAAGAGAAATCTCGCTATGAACGCTTTCTTGGAAAAGGCGTCAACTATACCGATAAAACTTTCCAGGACTTCTGCAACGATCCGTTTGATGTTATTCCACAGGCCGCTTAACAGTCCGCGAGGTGAGATCATGGCAAGTAGCGAGTGCGTGGGATGCGGGGTGATTCTGACGGGTGATATAGCCACGCGAGAGCACATCCTGCCTCTCTGGCTCGCCGAGGAGCCTCATCTGCCCGGCGTGAGCTACAAGCACTATCACCATAGGGAAGAAACAGAATCAGACGAATTGCTCAGAAGCCATGACCTGCGCAGTTTCGCCATCAAGAACGTCTGCGCTTCCTGCAATAACGGCTGGATGAGCCAGCTCGAAGGCGATGCCAAGCCGATATTGCTGAAGTTACTGAACATGGAGGTAACCCTGCTGCAGATGGCGCAAGACGAACGCAGGATTGTCTCGGCCTGGGCGATAAAGACGGTTTTCATGATCGCAAGCGCGCAGCCTGAGATTAAAAGCTTGCCCTGGCATCTTTTCGGGCTCCTTGCCTTAACTCCCCGCCATGTGCCGGAAGAGTGCCCCGTCGTTGCGGGGCAACAGCATTTTATGGACGGCTTCATGCATGCTACGCGCACGGATATCGGGCGTTCAGGAGGTCTGCCCATCCATGCAAGGATCGCCTTTTCCATCCGCAAGCTGCATTTTGTGGTCGTCATTCCCTTTGCGGCGGGCGAGAGGTTGGTAAGAACGACAGGGGTTCACTTACCACTCTGGCCCCTGGATGCGGAGATACGAGTGCGCTACGCGGCCTTCCCAACGTTATCGTCACCTTCCGAACTTATCAACTATCTCGTGGATGCAGTAGAATGCGGCATAATCAGCCGCAATGCTGACTTACAAGCGAAGTAGCTCAGTTGTCATTCGGTTGGCAATCTGCCGCCCCAAGTGCCAAGGCTTGAGTGTCATGCAATCTTAGGCTAGTGAATCCAAAAATACCTCCTTGGCATCTCATCATGTGAGTAGAAGGAGGGTCTGCCGTGGATCTCTCCCATGTGGGCCTGCCGTACCTGATCGCAGCCATCGTTTCGCTGCTTGCCATCCTTTTCACTATCACGCGCGTTTGGTTCAAGGAGCGTGATGATCTTGATAATTCCCGCAAAAAGAATGACCTGCTGACCCGGCAGAAGGACGAAACGCACGAAAAGCGTTCACGTGCCGAGGCCGACGGGGCTGTTTTCCTGCTTAGAGAAAGCATTCGTCGCAGAAGTTAATCGGAGGGTCCGAATGGTAGCGCATCTTGCGTTGTCGGGGTCTCTCGTTACTAACGTCGTCCTGGCCGTGTCACTCGCCTGTACCGGCTACTACGTCGTCGAACTTCGTCGCCAACTCGCAAACGAAAAGTCCGCAGCTAAAACGTGCGCGGCAAAGATGGTGTTTCTGGAACGGCGCATTTTCAAATTGCGCCGGGTCCTTTCAACAAAACGGGATCAGATCGCCCAGTACAAGCATGAGGCGCATTGCGCGCGGCTGCGCGAGTGCCACATGCAGGATCGCGTGGAAAGGTTGAGATCGGCCCTTTCGGTGAAGACTCGCCAGATGGAGAACCTCTCTGGAGTCTACCAGCAGGAGTTGAAACGCTCGGACATTCTGGCGGCGAAGCTGGAAAAGGCCACCTGGGAGTGGACGTTCCACGAATCGCAGCATGGATATTACAAAACGGAAGTCGAAAACCTTCGCACGGAGATCAAGGTCCGCGACGCCGAGGCTTCTCTGGAGCGCAAGCGCGAGGTGAAACGGAGCTTTTTTGAAAGCCTGCTCGCACATTTCGCGTCGGCCTGGACAGGCCCCAAGGACAGCATTGTGAAGTACCAGACGGCGCTCACGACAGATCAGTTTCTCCTGATCGCTCATGGCACAGCTGCAGAAGTGGCCAAGGCGAAGGACATCATCGAAACGAGGCATCCTGCCGAATTGAACATGTATTCAGGCGAAGCAGTAGCAGCATAGTAAAGCGGATCCTGCTTCTTGGCCCAGTTACGGCCAAGGTACCGCATGACAGGTCGGAGTATAACGAAGAGCGCTGGCAGCAGAACCCAAGGGCCCACTTCGCATATCTTGGTAATTTTGGGAACGGGTCTATTGCGTTTCGTGCGACCTGCCCGTGATCGAGACCCGGGAGACCATGGGCGCGAGGACGTCAATCAATTGCCGGTCAAGTGAAGACGAAATGTATCAAACTAACCCACGAAAGGAGTTATCAAGATGACATCCATAATAGCCTCACGAAGGAGAACGGTAAGCTTCGTTTCCGGGATCCTTCTAACGCTCCTCGCCGTAGTCTTTCTAGCCAGCGCCGCTACGGCGGAAGAACCAGCCAAAGTGATCGCACATTTAACGCTGCCGGGAACGGCAGTTCGGCAGATGTTTTTGCAGCAGCGCGATGGCAAACAATACCTCTATCTTCAACAGAGAGACCATTTCACGCTGGTGGATGTTACGGACCCGAAGAACCCCACCATTGACGAGCGGGTTGCCTCGCGGGGCAGCCTGGAATGGATGCAATCCGGTATCGCACTTAGCGTAGCTCCGGAAAAAGGATCGACAGGCGAGCAACCCGGTACAGTCTCTACTCAGGTCGTGAATGTGATGGACATGAGCGATCCCAAGCATCCGCGGACCATTCAAACCTTTACCGGAGTTACGAGCCTTTTGCCGGACGACGCGCGGAAGCTCGTCTTTATCGCCAACAACGAAGGCCTCACGGTGCTGAGCCACAAACAGCCCGTCCATCTGCCTCTGTGCACGTCCGAAGACTGGATGAAGTCGGAGGCGCAGTGCCGGTAGCCTTCGAGGGCTGAAACTGAATTGTGCGTGAGTCCGCCGCCGAGGGTTTCGACGATGCGGTAGTGGGAGATGGTTTGGCCAATCTCCGAAGATTTTTTCGATTTAATTCTCGCGTCACCCAACGGAGAATCTGCGCCAGCGCGGGGGCGGGGCCGTCAGGCTAAACGAACCCCTTTTACCATTACTGCAGAGGCTTACTGAGAGGGCAGGTCCCTCTGCTTCTGTCGTTGTTGAATTTCTTCGTCCGTCAGCCGCGCGTCGTAAATCGATCGCGCATCGACGCTACGAGCTATCAGTGTCGCAATTCCCACGACAAGTAGCATCGGCAAGATGAAAGAACGATCTCTCCCCGTCAATTCCATCATTAGAACTACGGCGGAGATCGGACCCTGAGTTGTAGCTCCCACCACAGCCCCAGCTCCGAGTAATGCAAATATTCCTGGTGGAGCACCGGGCCAGAAGTGTGACCACATGAGCCCTAAGACGCCGCCGAGCATGGCTCCGAAGGTCAGCGAGGGCGTGAACATCCCGCCGGGCGCCCCACTGCGCATGCACAAGATCGTTGCTGCAGGCTTCAAAACGAGTAACACAAGCATCAGAAGCGGTGCGACCTGGCCCGTGAAAGCGAGTTGCGAAATATCTTTTCCGTTGCCAAGAACTTGCGGGTACCAGATCGAGATGATCCCGAGCGCTCCAATGACGATGAGCGGTGCCGTGATCCGTCCCCAACCCTTCGGTCGGTGGCGATCCGCCCAGGTCACCATTCGAACGTAGCCAACGGACGCCAGACCTGCGATTGGTCCCACGACCAATGCCCACAAAATGATTGACGCAGAGTCAACGAAGGCCGGGATCACGTACGTAGGCGCGTTGGGCAACGCAAACCACGAAACTCCCGCCGCAATCATCGACGCAAAAAGGGCGGGAAGGACAAAACGGAGCGCCAGCTTTCCGCGCATCACTTCCAGTGCAAAGAGTGCACCGCCCAAGGGAACTCCGTATGCCGCGCCCATTCCGGCACCCGCTCCGCAGGCGACCAGTAACCGGCGCTGCTCATCCGACAAACGCCCTTTGTCAGAAAAGAAGTTGGCGAATACCGCCCCAGCTTGTTTCGGAGCGCCCTCGCGTCCGAGCGATACCCCGAGGCCAACGATAATCACGGAGAGCACAGCGCTTCCCAGCGTGCGCAAAGCCGGCATTCGCCCGGCGTGGAACCAAATTGCAGCAGTTGTATCGATGCCGTTTCCGCTGGAGAGATGCTTGAGCAGAAGTTGCCCGAGACCGGTGAGCGCAGCAGCAGCGAGAAGCACTACGATGTGCCGCATCGGAGTCGCATGTTGAGCCGCATCCAGGACGTTGGTGGCCGATCCACTCCAAGCTATGTGCTGTACGACTTCCAGGAGCCGAGTCAGCGCTGCCGCTCCGATTCCTGTACCAACTCCCGTAAGCACGACGGTTAGCCAGAAGCGTACGGCGTCCGGAGACTGGAGCGTCGAAGGAATGATGTTGCCAGCTGCTGTTGCCAAGGATCCGGAGGTAGTCATGCTCATGGGCGTCTTCCCTCAGCGGCTACCTTCGTCGGCAGCGAGACTCATCCTTCAATTCGATATCGATATCATGCCGCGAATCATGCTCAGCGTTTTCGACATCATGTCACCTTAGGCGGCAGGCAAGCAATGTAGCTTTTGCTTGTCGTCGAACAGCTGATTCTGAATCAGCGCAATGTGCCGCTAAAGGGTATCAGAAAGCGGCTTACCGCAATACATTCAGCGCGAATCGGGATGCCTCCGGACATTTGCCGCGAGGTACGACGGTGCAGGTTGTGCCTGAAACTGTAGCTTTCGGCACAGGATCAGACCCCAACTTTGAGGACGCTAACCGGGCTGTTTTCAGCACCGACGGAGGCGACTGGAAACGGGGATTCTGGCACACGTGATCCGTCAACTGAATGCCACGCCAAACATGACATCACCTTGGAGAAGTCGAAAGCAAAAGACGGCCACTGATACCGCCAATCCTTATAGTTTGCAACGGAAGGCCGAAGCAGCATGCTGGCAGAATCCAGTAGGACGATTCGGACGATCTTGCAACAATCGCGAAATTGCGCCCATTTCTCGGAATTTCCAGAGCGACCCAGGCGGATTTATTTCTCTGCACTTCAGACTGTGTGGCGGAGAGAGTGGGATTCAATTTACTGCGCATTACGAATTTAGGAAGCACACTTTTGACTTGCCGCATTTTGGTATCCTCTGGGGATTTCCACGTCGATTCTAAGCGATGATTCCGCAGCAAGATCAAGGCAGCGCAGTCCTCTGCTTTGCCTTCCAGCGCACTTAGCAAAGCCTGCCAGTACGCGCTTGCACTGTGGAAGAAGCTGACCCGCTTCTTGGAGTATCCCGAATTAGAACTAAGTGGGTATCTACAGCTTAGCTAGCAGGATTTCCAGCCAAAAGACGCCATTCAGGGTTGTCGTCGAGTGGTAGCCGCTGGATGTGCCACCGCTTCCATCTCCCTCGCGATCCTTTCGATCAACCCGCCCTCGTAAAGATCGGAATGCGTGCGGCCCTCGATGAATGTGAACTCTGCGCGAATGCCGAGTTCTTTCAGCGTCTGCTCGAGCAGGCGCGCGGACTCATCGAGATGAAAGGTATCTGCCGTGCCGACATAAAGATGAATATGATCCTGTAGCTTGGGTTTCAGAACCCCTGCATGGGCGCGGATCATCTGCGCGATGTCATATTTTTCCCAGGCATCTTCCACCACCGGATCGATCGCGCCAGTATCGCGATCAAAAAGCTGCTGCGGACGGCCATCCTCGCCGCGCGGACTGAACACCCACTCGAACGAGGTCATTTGTCCGCCATATTCGCCGAGCACACGCTCCTGGCGCGCGAACTGCTCCACCGACTCCACTTCTTTGCCGCCGACGCGGACCAGCATCCAGGGCGAGTCATCCGCCTTGCGATAGAAGTTCTGTACCGGCCGCGCCCGTAGGTTCGGGCCCGTGAAATTGCGGAAATCGGAGGGATCGGGAGCTGTCGGCCATGTTCCTCCGAACACGTCGGGATAGGTTACCCCCAGCCATAGCGCTGCCCAGCCGCCGGAGGAATGACCGGTGACGAATCGCCCACGCGACACGCCCGTCATGCGGTACCGCTTTTCAAGATGCGGGATGAGTTCTTTGGTGAGCGCCGTTCCCCATGGCCCGTTGTTCACCGAGTCGGCAAATTCGTGCGTTCCAGCCGGGCAGCTTTCATCGAGTAGCACATAAATCATCGGCGGCAGCTTGCCCGTCGATAGCAGTTCCGCATACCGTGGCGCGATCTTGTGCTCAATTGACCACATGTTGCCGCCGAACCCATGCGTCCAGTAAACGGTCGGATAACGGATTCCGCTCGTCGCATACCCGGGCGGCATCAGTACGACGCCGCGCATGTGAATGTCGCGTCCCCAGAATTTCGAGAGCACGGGGCTGACGAAATCGAGCCGGTCTGCATTCCGCGGAAGGGTTGGCCCCGCCACACCGGGATTTTCCAGCGGCACGCGCTCGGTGAGGGTCAGTTCGACGGGAGGAGCCTTGGCCGGATCAAAGGCCTTAAGCTGCACGATCTTGCTATAGAGATCGCCGGACGAGGCGAATTGATATGCGGCGTTATGGTCGACATCAAGCAGAGCCATGGCGTAGTAATCGCCGGCAGGCGCCTGCGAAAGCGGTGCGGGGAAAGCGAGCGCGTCGGCATCGATGTCCACCCTGCTTCCCGGCTGCCAATGTCGTACCTCCTGCGCTGCCAACCACATGAAGGCCGCATCCGGGCTTTGCGGAGCGTACATGTCGCCGTTCCCTGGCGGTTTAGAGCTGAGGACGACAATCATTCGGCCTGAGGCGTATTGCTTGTCAGCTTGCGGTGAAAGCGTCACTCTGAACATTAACGGAGCAGGCGCCGCAGGCGTTTGCGCCAGCAACGAGACAGCAAACACCAGCGGCGCGATGTACCAGTGGTTGAGTTTGAGGACGCTACTTTTTGTAAATTTCAGGACCGAAGGCAACACTGAAGGAGATTGCATCTTAGATCAATCCTAATGTCGACGCCGCCAATTTGTCGTGTGTTCCAGCGGGCGGCACACGCAACTGTGCGGTACGCACTATTTACTCTCTTGCGCAAGGCTAAAGATTTTCCAGACTCGGACCGATACAGGTGTTGTCAAATGATGGGCAGCACACTTAAACTCTGCGCCGAGAACTCTCGCGTGCTTTCAAATGTCACACACTGGTTCGGGAAACTCCAAACATTAGCGACAGCCGTCAGGCGCTCAATTCACCGCCGCCCCGCCGCAGCAACGTTTGTATTTCTTCCCGGAGCCGCAGGGGTACATTTCATTCCGTCCAACTTTGGTGGCGGTGCGCCGTGGTTCGCTTGTGTGGGCAGCGAGCCCAATTTGCCGATGCTCACGAAAATACTGGTAAGCCTGCAACAGCCCAACCGCCATGTGCACGATGACTTCTTCGCGCTTCTCTGGGCTGATCGGCTTGGGGCGCATCTCTGGGTCTTCGTCGTGCTCGTGGCAGAGCATCATCATCGGGATCAGGCATCCGCCGTGCTCCTCGTCATTGACTAGCTCGGCCCAACCATCGTGCCTCATACCCATGCCCCGCATGAAACCGTGCGCCCAGTCAGTGCCCTGCGCCATGCCGTCCTCGTCCTCTAGCAGCAGCGGCACGTAGACCTCGCCCTTGAACAGTGTCCCGGCGATGTCGTTCCAGTGCCGCATCATAAGCCCCAAGATCTCGTTCGCCTCATCGAGGCTGCCGAACTCATAGGTATCCGACATTTCGCCGCCGAAGACCTCCGAATAATATTCGCTCGGCATGACAGGTTCCGGCCCCGAAATCAGGGCGGCGAAGAATCCGTCGAGTTGCTCGACGTTCATCGCCCTGCCGCCCTTGCACCCCTTGAGGAAGCCTCCGAGGTGATCAAGTTCGGCGTCGGTTAGCGGCTCGTTGTCGGTAAAAGTTCTCATAGTTTGTCAGCCTCACACGCCAGACCATCTCCCAACTTTCGTGACGCGCACACTCCCATCCGGCTGCCCACGTACTGAAACCTTGTCCAGCCGCGCCGCCGCATACAAGCCGGAGCGGAATCGGTTTCGGCTCCTCTCGTCCGTACCAACGTCCGGAACGTCGAAGTGCTGACCTATTTTGAGCCTGTGAACACGCTTAGCAATCTTAGGGTACTTGCGCGGTTGCTCAACTCGGGGACGGAGATAGGAGTGTTGCAGTGCGATGCAGTGTTGATTGCTCCACGACGCATCGACAACTTGGCGGGCAGGTACGGAGCCGTGGGAGTCAACCCAGTTGCGCCTTCGCCGACCGTAGGCGGTGGACGAGTTGGCGATCTCCTCGCAGTCGCCGTTTCGCGTTGTAGGCGAGAATTCTCCCATTGCGAACTGAGGGCGGGCGCGGATTCCCTCGCGGGGGATTGTATCAAGAGCCGAAAACGTCGTTGACGATTCGGAAGGAAAGGGAGAAGTCAGTCCGCCGCCGCCCCGCCACAGCACCGCCTGTGCGTCCTGGCGGAGCCGGAGGACACGGGTCGTTCCGCCCGATCTTGGGGGCGGTAAGCACCCAGAACCGTGTCAATGAATAGGGCAAATCAACTGGCTCCCCTCAGAGCTTGGGCGTTTCGGCATTCCCAATCACCTGATCTAGCAGAGGATCGCTCGCAGCCTCATCGGGTTTTGTGAACAGTGCCATCAGGCTTGCGACATCAGGATCAGTAACGGCGCGAGCCGCCAGTCGGCGGTGAACTTCTTCCGGCAAAGGCATGATTTCTATCCTCCGCAGCAAGCTTAGGAGGCAAGGAGTCGGAGAACTGTTTCATATTGCTCACTCACTCTGGGAAATTGGAGAGTACCGTAGTCTTAGACCCACGCTCGGAGGCAAACTCGTTGTAGCCGTGACCAGACCACACGTCGCTCACGACCACCAGCGCGATCACACGTGTCAGCTATTTTGTCCAAAGAATCCGCTGCACATTTCTGCTACGGGCGCAGCAGTAGGTTGTGGTTCTGGCGAGGAGGGCTTCAGTGATTGATGCCATGAGGAGACTCGTTTTTACGCGACGTTGCTTATCACGCCTCGAAATATTCTCGGCGGTTTACGATCCCAGCGTCGATTGGCTGGACGATGATATGGGAATATCCTGTCCCCGAGCCTGCAAATTTCCCTGCAATTCCAGAACGTGTCGAAACCTTCATTTTGACCATGACCAATCGAACAAAGGCCTTTACCGTGTTGGGACTGATCTGCATGCGGGTGGCGATCTCTTTGCTGGTGAGCCCTTGCAACAGGAACTCCACGGTTTCGCCTTCTCGCTGAGTCAGACCAAACTGTGCGGAGATTTCTGCAAGCGCCGAATGGCTGCTCGCTGTATCCCTCTCTAGCAATATCGCGAATGCGGGTTGCAGGGAATGATCTCCATTACAGTTGACTCGAAAGCTGTTGCAGATGTAACGGCGTTTACCCGACTTGAATTCTTTGACGAAAGCCGTTCCACCCTGATGCCTATGATCGAGGAGGGTGGTGCGTAAGCGCGTATGGCACTTAGGTTGTCGATAGTTAGGTAAATGCGCTGATACTCGGAAAGAGGAGGCTCGAATCATGTACAACATCGAACGCGATAAAACTGGCGGTGCAGTCTTGGCATGCAAAGCGTGCTCTCACGTCGAGCGCGTCAACGAGTTCGATGACAGATTTGGTAGCCGTCGCACGCAGGCGACGCAAGCGATGCTGACTCACACGCGCAGCGAGCAGGGCAGAGAGTCTGTGGGAGGCCAATGTCCAAGGCCCTAGAGTCGTGGGTCTGACAGGTGACTATGACAACAACCGCGGATGTCGCCCTCAGTGTTGAACCACAGGGGCCAACGCGAGGAAGGCCTTTTCACATTCCAGCAGATCAAGGTTGTCGTCAATGCAAAGAAGCACTGCGCCGTGGGTGGGCATAGTTTACCTGCGCGTGGCTACACTTCTAAGGATGTTGCCATTATTGAAACAACGAAAACTGT
>Ga0302326_10011439_pt1 | contig 19117 bp, 14 predicted proteins | sample Palsa_T0_3_FD_202264 | JGI IMG/M metagenome (GOLD analysis project Ga0302326, IMG submission 202264) | Peat permafrost microbial communities from Stordalen Mire near Abisko, Sweden - Palsa_T0_3 | ecosystem: Environmental > Terrestrial > Soil > Palsa > Peat permafrost | place: Sweden: Abisko...
GGCCGAGGGCTCGCTTGAGCGTCCAACGCGACGCGAACGTGAACGCCTGGACGGCATCGTCCAGGGTCCCCAGCCGCGGACCCAGGCGCCGCCGGACCACATCGTGGCGTGCCTGCGCCAGCAATTGGAACGGCTCGCCACCGAAGGCCCGTGAGGTGGAGTGGGCCTGGTGGTGAAGGACGCGCGCGAGGGGCCAGAACCAGGTCTCAACCCCGTCCTGAGCGGCGCGCAGCCCAAGGTCCAGATCTTCGCCGTACAGGAACAGCGTCTCGTCAAATGGCCCCAGCCGGCGCAGGAGGTCAGTCTGGGCGACCAGCGCGCAGCCGACCGCCCAACCGACGCGCCGGGGCGCCCGAGACTTCCAGGGCGCACAGGCCACGCCGGACTGTCCCGGCGCGAGCGCCGGTGGGATCAGAGCGGACAGCAGATCGGCTCCTGACCCCGGCGCCGGATGCACCGAGTCCTGACGTGCCCCGTCGGTGCTGAGCACCAGCGGCGCCAGCAGGCGTGGGGGCCGGTCTGCCCGCAGCGCCTCCGCGGCGAGCGAGCGCAGCGAGTCATCGAGCAACTCGACGTCCGGGTTGACCACAATCGCGACGGGCCCGGGCACCGCCCGCAGTCCCTGGTTACAGGCGCGGCCGAAGCCGACGTTCTCGGCCAGCGCCATGGACACGACTGAGCTGCGACGACGGGCGACCTCGACGCTGCGATCGCGTGACGCGCAGTCGACGACCACGACCCGCGCACCGGGGAGGTGTCGGTCGACAGAATCGAGCAACGCCTCCAGCTCGCGCTCGGAGTTGTGCGTCACCGTGACCAGCGCCAGCGCCTCCGGAGCGACTGCCGCCGCCTCCGGGACTCGAACCAGCGGCCTCACCGCGCTGGCGAACCCGGCTTGGGTTCGCGAACGATCGAAGTGAATGCGTGCCCGCCGGCGGCCCGCGGAGCCCATCGCGGCGGCCCGGACGGGATCCGCGAGGATATCGAGCAGCGCTTGCGCGGCGGCCGCCGCGTCGCCGGGCGGATACAGGGAACCGCATGATCCATCGACGATCTCCGTCGGTCCGCCGGCATTGGGCGCGATCGCCGGCCGGCCGGCGGCCAGCGCCTCCAGGACGGCGAGCCCAAACGGCTCCCGGGACGCGCAGTGCAGCAGGCACGTGGCGCGCGAGAGCGCCAGGTGCGGATCATCTGTGGTTCCCGCGAACTCGACCGCGCCGGCGAGATCGGGGTGACGCGCGCGTTCGCGCAGCTGCGCGATGATCGGATCCTCCGCATCCAGTGGGGCCCCCACGAAGCGGATTCGCAGATCGGGCGATCGCCGGCGCGCCAGCGCGCAGATCTCGAGCGCGAGGTCGGGCCGCTTCCACCGCACCAGGGCGCCGAGCACGATCACCTCAGGTGGCTGACTGGGTGCCTGCGCGATGGTCCCCTCGTCGACGTCAACACCCGGGTAGACCACCCGCAGCCGGCCGCGCAGGCGCCGCCGAGGATCGAGGTCGTCGGCCACAGTGTGCGAGGGGACGATGACGACGCCGGCGCGCGCAGCGACAGCTCGGACCAGCGCGCCGATGATCGGACCCGGGAGGAGATCGTTGTGCTGGAAGGCGATCGGCGGACCCGACCGAGCCCCGGCCAGGCAGGCGATGGCCGACCGCATCCCCCAGGCCACCACCAGGTCGGGATCGAGGCTGCGTCGCAGTGACCGCACCTCGCGGGCGTGACCGGCGAGCCGCTGCGGCGTGAGCAGGCGATCGCGCGCGCTGGCGCGCAGGTTGAGGCTGCGCCGCGGGAGCGGGAACACGCGCACGCCGCGGGCGCGCCCGCGCTGCGCCAGAGGCCCCTCGGGACAGGCCAGGCAGCACTCGGAATCGAGCGAGCCGGCGCAGTCGATGAGAACCCGCTCGGCGCCGCCGAACCCACCCGAGTAGCTGATGACCAGCACAACTGACACCGCTCGGGCAGGCTAGCCCCCGACCAGGTCATCGGGATCACCGGCCGTGCAGCGCACGCCGAGGGACGGGATCCGCGCAGTGGTGCTGGGCGGATCCGGGGTCAGTGGCGTCGCCGATTCCCCATAGACTGGCGACGTGCACAATCCGTCTCCGAGCGCGTCCTCGCTGCCGCGGGTGGCGCTCGTGCATGACTTCCTGCTTGACGTGCGCGGCGCCGAGCGCGTGTTCGTCGAGCTCTGCCACATGTGGCCGCAGGGAGACATCTACACGGCCGTGTACGACGAGGTGGGCACCGAAGGGAGGTTCGCCGGTCGCACCGTCCACAGCTCGTTCCTGCAGCGACTTCGCCCGTCCGCGCGGACGTTCCGTGCGTTATTGCCCCTCTACCCGGCGGCGATCGAATCCTTCGACCTGTCCGACTACGACCTTGTCGTGTCGAGCTCTTCGGCGTGGGCGCACGCCGTGCTGTGCGACGAGCACACGGTCCATGTCAGCTACTGCCACAACCCGTTTCGCTACGCCTGGAATGACCGCGACCGGACGCTGGCCATGCGGCGCAACCCGGTCACGCGGGCGTTCCTGCGCGGAGCGTTCCGCCGCTGGCGACAATGGGACTGGATCGCCGCGCAGCGAACTGACCGCTATATCGCCAACTCCCGCACCACCCAGGCGCGGATCCGCGCCTACTTCGGCCGCGAGGCGGCTGTGGTGTACCCCCCCGTGGATACCTCCCGCTTCTCACCGGCACGCGTGGGCGACTACTACGTCGTCGTGTCCGAACTCATGCGCCACAAGCAGATCGACAGCGCGATCGGTGCCTTCACGGCTCTGGGCCTGCCGCTGCTGGTGGTCGGGGATGGGCCGGACGCGCGGCGGCTCCGACGTGAAGCCGGCCCGAAGATCACCTTCACCGGCCGGCTCTCGGATGCCGACGTGGCCGGGATCCTCCAACGCGCCCGCGCGCTGATCGTGACCTCGGTGGAGGAATTCGGGATCGCGGCGGTCGAGAGCCAGGCGGCGGGGCGTCCGGTGATCGCCAAGCGCGGCGGCGGTGCGCTCGAGACGATCCTCGACGGTGTCACAGGCTGCTTCTGGTCGGGCGGGCCGGCCGATCTCGCGGCGGCGGTGGTCAACTTCGACGACGCCGCGGTGGATCCACTGGTGTGCACCCAGAACGCAGCTCGGTTTGGCGTCGCCAGCTTCCGGCGCGAACTGCGGCGGGAGATCCAGGCGGCACGGGCGATCGAATCACGCCCGGCGGCGGGCGATCGTCAGCCGCTCGCGTCCACGCGCCTGGTCAGGCGCGCCGCCAGAGATCCCCACCGCTGATGAGATGCGGTCAGCCGCGCTCAGCGCTGCGCGCCTGCTTCTGCTGGCCGGGCCCACGGCGCTCGCCTTCTTCGCCGGGGGGTACTTCGACGAACCACGGGCCTGGGCCGGTCTGGGAGCGTGGATCCTGGTCGCGGTTGGCGTGCTCGCGCAGCCGCGGCCGCTGCACCCGGGACGCGGTGCCTGGCTGGCGATCGGCGGCCTCGGCGGCCTCGCCGCCTGGACTCTGCTCTCGATCGTCTGGGCGCCGATTGCCGGCGATGCGTACCACGCCGGCCAGATCGCGGTCCTCTACCTAGGCGCGCTCCTCGCCGCGATGGTGCTGCTGCGCACCGGCGCTGCGCGGCGCGCGGTCGAGCCCGCCCTGGCGGCCGGGACGCTGATCGTGATCGGCTACGGAATCTCCGAGCGGCTGCTGCCGGGGCTGCTGAGCTTCGCTCGCTCGGTCAGCGCTCAGGGCCGGCTGGAGCAGCCGCTCACCTACTGGAACGCGATGGGCGAATTGGCTGCGCTCGGGTTCGTTCTGTCCACTCGGATGGCCGGAGACGCGGCACGGCCGGCGCGGCTGCGGATCGCCGCCGGCGCAGCGTGCGCCCCGTTGGGCCTGGGCCTGTATTTGAGTTTCTCGCGGGGCGCGCTGTTCGCGTTCGCGGCCGGCTTGGTCGCGCTGATCGTCGTCGCCGGGCGGCGGGAGCAGCTGCGGGCGATCGTCGTGTCGGTCGCGGCCGGAGCTGGGGCGGCCCTCGCGGCGGCGCCGTTTCCCGGGGTCACCTCCCTGACGGGAGCGCTGCCCACGCGTGAGCGCCAAGGGGCAATCACGCTGGGGCTGCTTGCAGTGATCGTGCTCGCCGCCGGGTTCGTGCAGTGGCGGCTCGTGCGCCGCGAGCAACCGGCCGCGCTGCGGCTGCCGCGGCGGGCCCCGCTGATCGCACTGGTGACGATCTGTGCCGGCCTGGGGCTCGCGATCGTGGTCGGCGCCAAGGAGAGCAGGACGCAGTCTCAGGCCTTGTCCGCGGGCGCCACCCGCTACGTGACGTTGAAAAGCAATCGTTATGCGTACTGGCGCGTGGCGCTGCGCGCGTTTGAAGCCGAGCCGCTCCGGGGGGTCGGCGCCGGGGGTTGGGCCGTGTATTGGCTGCGCCTGCGTCCGATCGACGAAGGCGCCCAGGACGCCCACTCGTTGCCGTTTCAGACCGCCGCCGAGCTGGGGCTGGTCGGCCTGGCGCTGCTGGCTGCGTTCCTGGCCGGTATTGCGCTGGCCGCGCGCGATGCCTACCGGATCGCTCCCGCGCAGGCGGCCGGTCCGATCGCCGCCTTCATCGTGTACGTCGCTCACGCGCCTCTGGACTGGGACTGGCAGATGCCGGCGGTCACGCTGGTCGCGCTGGTGCTGGCCGGAGCGCTGCTCGCGCTGGGCGAGCCGGCCGGGCCCGGGCGCGAGCAGCCCGGGCTCTCCCCGGCGTGAGCGCAACCCGTCTGGCCGTCTCCCGGCGTGAGCGCAGCCCCTCGGGCCGTCTCCCCGGCGATCAGAGTGCTTCGGCGATGCGCGGAGCTTCGCGCCTGAACACCCATACCGCCATCACGCAGATCACGACGGTGATGGCGAGGCTGATCGCGAGCCGAACCGGTCCCCCGGCCGCGGCGCTGCCGGGGGCGGGCGCGTCCGGCGAGATGATCCACTTCCGAGCCAGCTCGAGGATCGGGCTGAACGGGTTCAGCGCGATCACCTGTCCGAGCCTGTGCGAGGTCGCCTCCACCCGCTCGATCGGATACAGAACCGGTGTGGCGTAGAACAGGGCGGTCACGAACACGGTCCAGATGATCCCGATGTCGCGGAAACGGGGATACAGGGAGGAGACGATCATCGACACCGCGAGCGTGATCACGAACATCATCGCGATGATCACTGGCAACAGCAACCAGGTCCAGGTGGGTGAGACGCCGAAGACGAGGATGAACACGAACACCACGACCAGATTCAGGACAAGGTTGAACAGGGCGGTGAGAACCACGGCCAGAGGGATCGCCAGTCGGGGAAACTGGGTCTTGCGCACGATCCCCTCCTGACCAACGATCGACGGCACCGCGGTGCTGGATGATTCCTGAAAGAAGCCGAAGAGCACCATGTTGAAGAGCAGAAACACCGGATAGTGCTCGACCTGAGCACCGAGTCGGAAAACGTGGGTGAACACCTCCAACAGCACGGCAAACAGCAGCAGCGGCCGCGCCACCGACCACAGGTAGCCGAGCGCGGTGCCGAAATAGGCGCGTTTGAAATCAGTGGTGGCCAGCAGGTAGGAGAGCTCCCACAGCCGCCGCCAGCCGCCGCTCAGGGCTGACGGGCCGCGGATATCGCGCAACACAAGATCCGTTGCCGACGGCGGCACGTCGCGCTCGAAGCGTCCGATCACCGTTCAACGCTCGCGTCGACGCGAGCCCGTACGAAGATCATGCCGGGCATCGGGTCCTCGCCCTTGACCAGGAAGTCCGCGATCCGCACGTCGCGCAGAGCATCGTCGCCCCTGGTGCCGCTGCGAGAGATCGAGCACAGGACGGAATAGCGGCCCGGGACAAGGCGGTTGTCGATCTCGGCCGAGACTCTCAGCCGCTCGCCGGCGGCCAAGCGCCGCGACACGCCGTCCGCTTTCTCCAGCGTCGTTCCGAATCCGAATACGGACACGTCGTCCACATTGAGCAGTTCAAACCCCAGCGTCGGTGACTTGAGGTCTGCCCGAGCCTCGACCAGCACGTTGAAGCGAAAGGACTGGCCCTCCTGCACATCCGCCAGACGCGCGCCGGCCAGATCCTCGAGCCACACGTCCAACAGGCTGACGTCGGCCCGCTCGCCGTCTGCCCCGGCGCCGTTTGCGGTGCCTGGCTGGCGGCCGCCGAAGTTGAGCCGGTAGTAGCGCAGGGCGGCTTCTTCTGGATCGCCGAGGAAGCGTTGCTCGCCGTCGTGGATCAGCATCGCGCGGTCGCAGTAGGCCTGGACGGTGGCCATGTCGTGGGTGACCAGGACCAGCGTCTTACCCGACTGGCGTCTCTCCCGGAACACGTCCATGCACTTCTGGCCGAACGCCGCGTCCCCGACCGCGAGCACCTCGTCGACGAGCATCACGTCGGCGTTGGCCTGCACCATCACCGCGAACGCGAGCCGCACCATCATCCCCGAGGAGTAGTTCTTGAGCTTCAGATCGACGAACTCCCGCAGCTCAGCGAAGTCGAGCACCGAGTCAAGCCGCCGCGCCGCGGCACGGCGACCCAGCCCCATCATCACCCCGTTGAGGACCACGTTCTCACGCGCGGTCAGCTCGGGATTGAAGCCCACCCCAAGCTCGATGAACGGCGCCAGACGCCCCGCCATGCGGATCCGCCCGGCATCCGCGCGATAGATGCTCGCCAGCACCTTCAACAGCGTGCTCTTGCCCGAACCGTTACGCCCCACGATCCCGAAAAACTCGCCCTGATGCACATCAAACGAGATCCCCCGCAACGCCCGCAGCTCGCGATACTCCACCTTGCGCAACGGATGCACCACACGCTCTTTGAGCGTGTCCACTCTGCGGTCCGGGATCACGAACGTCTTTTCGAGCTCCCGCACCTCGATCAGGATCGGCGCGGCACGCAGACGCGCGCGCCGCGACTGGGATCCGCCGGCACGCGTACCCTCAACGGAAAGCGGATCTGACACGTCGCCGCGAGTTTACGCCGGTCGCCCGCGCCGCCGGCCCGGATCCCGCCGCCGCCGCAACGCCGTCAACCGACGCAGCGGCGTGGTCAGCCTCCAGCTGAGGCTGTCCGTCAGCACCGTGAGCTCGCGCTCGTGTTGCTTGACGCGGGCGTCGATCTTGAGCTGCGTGGAGTGCGCCACGGCGCGGGTCACCGCCGCCTCGGCTTGCGCTCGACGGGCGCGGTACTTCCAGTCCTGGTTGCGCACCGCCACCCCGGGCAGGCGCCCGTTCCACTTCTCCGCCACCGCCATGTGGGCGGCAGACCAGTGCTCGAGATCACTCGCAAGTTCGAGCGAGTGGTTGTGAATGACCTTGAAGTCCGCCGTAACGACGGTCCGACCGGCAGCACGAACCTGGAGGCAGAAGTCGAAGTCATAGCCATGCAGGAGCTGGCCGAGCGTCTCGTCGAACCGGACGTTGCGCACCACCCACGGCGATAGGCCCATGACGAAGCCGTCAACCGTGTCCACCTCCCCCAGGCGGGCATACGGGGGCCGGTCGGCCTCGTTCCAGGTCAAGGACGGAAAGTCGCCGCCGCCAAGCTCGGTGTAGCGGTGGATGAATGAGGCCCAGGTGACCGAGCCCTCCCACCACGCGATCGTGCGCACGCCGATCGATCCGACGCAGCCGACGACTCCCACCTGCGGGTCGGTGAGAGCTGAGCGCAACTTGGCGCAGAACTGCGGATCGACGATCTCCGCATCCTGGTGCAGGAGCACCAGCGCCTCGAGGTTCTCGAACGATCCCGCCCGATCCATGATCGCGTTGTAGTTGCGGAAGATCGACCCGTCCGCGGGACGCGCGATCACCTGCGTATCCGGCGCGGAGCTGAGCCTGATGCCCGGCTCGGCGCAGCGACGGTAGGTCTCCGGATCGGTGATCGCCGAGCCGAACGCGATCATCTGTGCGCTACGCCGGGGCGCGCGCCTGCCCGGTGGCCGAGCCTGTTCGAGCCGCGCCTCACGGCGGTTGAGTGTATAGCCGGGCGCGCTCATCCCGGGTGCGCCGACGGTTATCATCGCGCGCCGCCATGATCGCGTTCGGTTGCTCCATCATCACGCCCGAGGTTTATGAGCGTTGCGCCAGAGTGGGCGTCGAGCTCGCCGCCGAGTCCGACTCCGCGATCCTCGCGCACGCGGCGTCGGGGTCGATTGCCCGCAGCTACAACCTGTTGCTGGACACGGCCGCTGCGTTCGATGACCTCGAGGCGCTGGTGATACTGCACGAGGACGCCGAGATCGTCGACCCCGACTTCTGCACCAAGCTGCGGTATGCCTTTGCTGATCCGGCGGTGGCGGTCGTCGGCTGCGTGGGAGCCACCGGTGTGCGGGGCATCGCCTGGTGGGACGGCGCGGTGACGGGCAACTCGGCCCCGTACCACTACAGTGAACTCGGCGGCGGCGAGCTGCTGTGGAGCCCAAGTGGCAGCGAGCCGGTCCGCCCGGCTGGACAGGTCGAGACCGTCTACGGGGTCATGCTTGCGCTCTCACCCTGGGCGGTGGGGACGCTGCGCTTCGATGAGTCGATCGGGATGCTGCACGGATACGACTTCGACATCTGCCGGCAGGCGCGGGCCGCCGGACGCATGGTCATCACCGCCGATCTGGGGCTGGCCCACCATCACTCCCTCGATCTGGTCAAGGACATCGAGATCTGGGTCGCCGCCCACATGCGAGCGGCCGAGAAGTGGGACGCGACCGCGCCGGATGATTCAACCCAGGACACGTGGAAGCATCGGGCTCGGCGCGCGGAGGCCGATGCCGCGGCTGCCCGCCTGCTGGCCGCATCAAAGCTGCTGCAGGTCGATGCCACAGCCCGCTACCACGGCCAGCAGCTGGCTGAGATCCTGGACAGCCGGAGCTGGCGGATCACCCAGCCGCTGCGACGGGCGCGGTTGGGGGCCAAGACGGCACGCAAGCGACTGGCTCGCTCTGAGCCGCGGAGCACGACCCTCAGTTAGATTCGCGGACGGTGCAGGCACCTCCGGCTGGCCATAACGACCGGCAGATCACCGACAGGTCATTCCTCTGGCTGCTGGGCGTCATCACCGTGGCGGGTCTGCTGCTGCGGGTCCCTGCGCTGGGCAACTCGCTGTTCGGCGACGAGCTGTCGAGTTATTTCATCGTCACCTCTCACAGCCTCGGGCGTGTGCTCCATATCCTCGCCGGGCACGGTGTCGACACGAATCCGCCGCTGTATTTCGCGCTGGCGTGGTTGGTCGAGCGGTTGGGCGCGTCCGTGCAGGCGTTGCGCTCGGTGTCGCTGGTCGCCGGGACAGCGACGATTCCGCTGACCTATCTGCTCGGTCGATGGACGGTCGGCCGGCGGGCGGGGCTGGCCGGCGCCGCGGTCATGGCGTGCAGCCCGTTCATGATCTTCTTTTCCACCGAGGCACGAGCCTACGCGCTGGTCACGCTGCTGGCGCTCGCGTCGACCCTCGCCCTGCTGAAGGCGCTGGGCGCGGGTCGGCGGGGCTGGTGGGTCGGCTACGCGGCGTGCTCGTGCGCTGCGGTGTATGCCCACTACACCGCCGTGTTTGTGCTCGCCGCCCAGTTCGGCTGGGCCCTGCTCATCTACCCCAGGGCTCGGCGAGCGCTGATCGCGAGCAATCTCCTGGTGGCGCTGGGCTTTCTGCCCTGGCTGCCTGCGTTCGTCAGGCAGGCCCGCTTGCCGGGAGCGAGCGCGATTGGGTTCCTGCAGCCGTTCGGGCTCTCGGCGATCAGGCTCGATCTCGGTCACTGGGCGATCGGGCACCCGTATCTCCCGCTGTCCGCGGTGCCCGGTCCGATCGCGATGGCGATCCTGGCGGGCGGGTGCGCCCTGGCCGGGCTGACCGTCATCGCGCGCCGCCGGCGCCAGGGCGAGCGAGCTCTCCCCCGGCGGGCCTCCGCCGGACCCGCGTTGGTGCTCGCACTGGCGCTCGCGATGCCGGTTGGCCTGATCCTGTACAGCTGCCTCGGCCAGAGCCTGTGGGACGAGCGCAACCTGGCGGCTTCGTGGCCCGGACTGGCGGTGGCGATCGGAGCCCTGATCACCAGCGCGGACGGTCTGTCGCGTTGGGCCGCGGTATGTCTGGTGATCGGAGGCTTTGCCATCGGCGCCGTTGCTCTGCTGTCCCCCAACCATCAGCGACCGGATTACCGGGCCGCCGCAGCCTTCATCCGCCGCAGCGGAGATCGCGGCGCCCCAATCGTCGAGGCGGCTGCGTTCACGCCCGGACCGATCACGGAAATGGAAGCGGCGCTCGGGGTGACGGGGCAATCACCGGCTCGGCCCGATCCCGTCCTGCGGATTGGGCGGGCCCCACTGAGCGTCGAACGACACGCGCCGCCGTACGCCTCGCTGCCGATCCCGAGTGGGGCCGCGATCGCCAGGCAGGCCACCAATCGCGCCGGGCAGGGAAGGCTCTTCGTCGTGACCCTGGGGACCATTCCGGCCGCTGCCCTCCGGGCTCGGCGCGTCTCCGGCCCCGTGCCGGGCGTGGGCGTGACGGCGTTCCTGCTGTCGTTGCCGACGGATCTTCGACTCACCCAGGCCGAGGCATTCCCGGGCTTCTTCCCCGTGTCCGTTTACGTCTTCAGCCGCTCGCCCTCACGCTGATTCGGCTTGGACTCGAGCGCGCGCAGGATCTCCTGCTTGCCAACGATCGGCTGCTCGGTCGCGATTCCGGCCCGGTGACGCAGGCGTGAGAGCGACTCCGCCAGCCTGAACGAGCTCGAGACCAGCAGCCGTTTGAGCACCGCCTCCTGGCGCCCCAGACGCTCGTGGGCGGCGGCGACCTCCATCAGCTGATGATGCACCGAGGCGAGGTGAAACACACGGTTGGCCTCGAGCCGGGCGATGACCGGGTTGCGGTCCAGCGGCGCCAGTGCCTGTCCGAGCCGGGCCGCGTAGGCGGCGTCCATATGCCACACGATGCCCAGGCCAAAGAACGAGGGCACCACCGCCAGCACACGCTTCACATCCGCGGCGACGAAGTCCTCGACCGCGGTCAGCACGCCGTTGCGCGCCCCGCCCTCGCGGGCGGCCGGCCACTTGTACGGCAGCCCGCCCGGGTGGGGCTGCGAGAGCCCCGGGAACAGGCCACCCCCCTCGATCGTCGGCTGTCGGTCCGCGTCGGGGACGAGCTCCGGGGCGAAGTAGTCATCGCGACGGGCGTGGGGCCAGCCGACATCGTGGAGCATCAGCAGCGGCAGCCCGGAGTCGGGCTGGCGCTCGGCGATCAGGCGCAACTCCTCGGAGACGGTGTAGTAGTTGTGGTCGCCGTCGATCACGTAGGCGTCGGCGTGCGAGATCTCACGCAGCGCCTCGTGACTGGTGGCTCGAAACAGCTCGAGCTCGGGATGCCGCTCGCTCAGACGGACGAGCTCGTCCTGCGGTGCGGGATCGATCGCCGATACCTGCGCACCGGCGGGGGCCGCCCAGCCGAGCAGGAACCGAGTCAGATCGCCCGCATAGGCCCCAACCTCGACCACCGAGCGCGCACCCGCGATCTCCAGGCACGAGACCATCACCTCGGCGTTGTTGATCAGCGACGCCCCCCACTGTCCCGGGTCGCTGGCAAAGTCACACGCCGGGTGTAGCGTCCAGGGAAGCTCGCCCCGCTCCAGCGCGCGAACGGTGGCCTCGGTGCCGAGGTTCAGTTGGACCCGTTCCATCGAGCGGCCCGAGTCTAGCCGGGCGACTCTGATTGCCTCGCGCGGAGGGTCAGCATCACCTGGTAGGGATCCTCGAGCAGCAGGTCGACTCCCAGTAACTCAAACCGCTCGGCCCAGCGCTCGCGCACGTAGGCCATCGTGATCACGGTCTCCCCGTAGGTGATCTCCCCCTGCGGCGCCGGTGCACCCAACGGCTGGCCGGCGTGAGCGGCAAACAGGTAGCGCGAGCCCGTGAGCTCGGCCTGTGGACGCGGCCCGAGGGACGCGAGCGCCGGTGCCAGCGGCTCGCAGAGACGAAGATACTCCGGCGGCCGGATCGTCAGCACGAGCAAGCCGCCGGTCGCCAGGGCGCCGTGCAGAGCGTGCAGGCTCGCCTCGTGGGCGGGCTCTGAGAGGTGGGTGAAGACCGAGAACGCGTAGGCGAGATCAAACTGCCCAGCGAACGGGAGCCGGCCCGGCACGAACTCCGAACGGGCCAGCGTGGCGGGGACGCGGGTGCGCCGGCACACGTCGAGGATCGGTTGCACGGGATCGCACCCGAACAAGTTCCCGGGCTCCACGTCACGGGCGAAGAAGCGCGTCAGGCGACCCCATCCGCACCCAAAGTCGAGCACCCGGCTGGCCGACAGCTCGCGCTCGCCGTGCCACTCGTAGCGTTGGCGGAGCTTGTCATAGAAGGCGCGACTCTGGGCGGCCAGGATGACGCCGGAGGCCCCGTTCCAGGTCTCCTGCAGCGCCGGCTCAGGCACGTCGGGGAGCAGCGCCTTGATGTTCGGGTAAACGTCGTAGGACTGGGTGAGAAGCAGCGCCCACAGGTCCGAGTCCAGTTCGCGAAACCGCCGCAGCGCCTCCGGCCCCGCGCCCGCACAGGCGGCATCGATCCGATCCAGCTCCGTGGACCAGAACGCCGACAGCCACGAGTCGTGGCGGGGTGCGACGGCTGCCGGCGCGGAGCGAGAGCCGCCGGCCGGCGTGCCCATATGGCTCAGCCGGCGCAGAATCCTCCGAGGCAGATCCGAGATGGCCAGCAGACTAACGGCGCCCGGCTCCCGGCGATTGGCCGCCGTCGCGTCGGCTCCGGTCTGAACGTATGTCCGGAGACCATCTAGCCTTGGCGCGGCCAGTGGATGCTGAGAACGAACAGCGCCTATGCGTCCGTCTCGACGCGCCGCTGCCACGCACCGTTGCCGTCGGAGGCGGAACAGCGCTGTTCGTCTGCGGGACCTGCTTTCACAGCGCCGCCCGGATCCGTGCGCTGAGTGTGGCGGTCGACGGCGAGCGCCAGCCCGTGGCGGCGTTCGGCATGCCGCGGCTGGATCTGTTTCGCTCGCTGCATCCCACCCTCGATGCGTTCCACACCGCCGGGATAGCAGTCGATCCGGGGTCCGCCGAGGATCCGTATCTGCACAGCTACCGGAGCGGTTTCTGGGCCACCGTGGAGATCGGGCCGGCGGATCGCGCGACCCGGGAACTGGTGCTGTGGGCCGAGCTGGAGTCCGGGGAGCGCGCGAGTCAAACCCTGGCGTCGCTGGAGACGGTCGCCCTCCCCGATCCGGCGCGCGACGCCGAGCCGGAGCGAGACGAGGGACCGCTGGTGGCGATCTGCATGGCGGCCTACCAGCCGCCGCTGGAGCTGTTCAGGCGCCAGGTGCAGTCGATCCGCTCCCAGACGCACCGGAACTGGGTCTGCGTGATCAGCGACGACTGCTCGAGCCCGGAGCGGTTCGCGGCCATGCAGGATGAGCTCGCCGGGGATGGTCGGTTCCTCCTCTCGCGCGCTCCCCGCCGGCTCGGGTTTTATCTGAACTTCGAGCGCGCGCTGGCGATGGCTCCGGCGCAGGCGCGCTTCGTCGCCTTGGCCGACCAGGACGACGACTGGGGGGCGGACAAGCTCGCGACGCTCCTGCAGCGGATCGGCGATGCCCAGCTCGTCTACAGCGACGCGCGCGTGATCGACCACGACGGCCAGGTCGTCTCTGAGACCTACTGGACCGCGCGCCGCAACAACCACAGCGCATTTCTCTCGCTGCTGATCACCAACGCGGTGACCGGGGCGGCATCGCTGTTCCGCCGCGGGCTGCTCGACTACGCGCTGCCCTTCCCGCCGGCTCAATTCGCCCATTTTCACGATCACTGGATCGCGGTGGTCGCACTGGCGCTGGGCGACATCGAGTTCGTCGATCGCCCGCTGTATGACTACGTGCAACACGATGCTGCGACGCTGGGGCATACGGCGGCCAACTGGATGCCGCCGCTCCGGAGCCGGCTGGGGAGGCTGCGGCGCGATCCGCGCGAGCGGGTCGTACTCTGGCGCCACCATTACTTCGTCGACGTGTGCCGGCTCACCCAATGGGCGACCATCATCCGGATGCGCTGCGCTGAGGACATGGCCAGCGACAAGCGCCGGGCATTGGACCGCTTCCTGGGCCTGGAGGGGTCGCTGTCGAGCTTGGCCGATCTGTGGCGCCGCGGCGCGGGCGAGCTCGTGGCCAGACGTTCCGAGACGCTGGGTGCGGAGTGGATGCTGGCCTACGCCTTCACCTGGCGCCGACTGCTCGGGGCGAGCGTGCGCGAGCGCCCGGTCAAGCACCTGCGACTGGACGCGGTCCCGCCGCCGGAGCTGGTCCAGACGCCGGGCCGGTCTGCGGCCCCGCCCGCGGCATCAGGCCGGTCTGCGGCCCCGCCAGCGGCGCCGGCGGCCATCTCGAAGAAGATCGCCGCGCTCGAGCTCGAGGTCTCCGATCAGGCGCCGCAGCGCGTCAACCTGCTGATTCCGACGATCGACCTCGATCACTTCTTCGGCGGCTACATCGGCAAGTTCAACCTGGCCCGGAGGCTGGCCGAGCGCGGGCTACGGGTGCGGCTCGTGACCGTCGACCCGATCGGGCCGGTGCGGCTCGATTGGCGGCGGACCGTGCAAGGCTACGCGGGCCTGGAGGGGCTATTCGAGCATGTGGACGTGGCGTTCGGCCGGGAGGGCGGCTCGCTTCCGGTCAGCCGCTGCGACGCGTTCATTGCCACCACCTGGTGGACCGCGCACATCGCCCACCAGGCGCTGGCGTCGCTCGGGCGCGAGCGCTTCCTCTATCTGATCCAGGAGTACGAGCCGCTCACGTTCCCGATGGGGACCTACGCCGCGCTGGCGGCTGGGTCGTACGAGTTTCCCCACGACGCCCTGTTCTCGACCGAGTTACTGCGCGAGTACTTCCACCGTCATCGGATCGGCGTCTACGCCGACGGCGCGGACAGCGGCGACGCCCGCTCGGCCGTGTTCCAGAACGCGATTACGGCGATCGAGCCCCCGAGCGCGGCCGATCTCAGCCGGCGCCAGACCCGTCGTCTGCTCTTCTACGCCCGTCCCGAACCGCACGCGAGTCGCAACATGTTCGAGCTCGGGATCCTGGCTCTGCAACAAGCGCTCCGGGACGGCACATTCAGCGACGGCTGGCAGCTGAACGGAATCGGAACCGTGAGCGGCGAGCGAACGCTCGGGCTCGGCGCCGGCGCCGAGCTCGAACTGCTCCCGCGCGCCGATCAAGGTTCGTATGCCCGGTTGCTGCGCGAATACGACGTCGGACTGGCGTTGATGTACACGCCCCACCCGAGCCTCGTCCCGATCGAGATGGCGTCAGCCGGAATGCTGACCGTCACCAACCGCTTCGAGAACAAGACCGAGGCGGCGATGACGGCGATTTCGACCAACCTTTTCGCGCCGCCCGCGACGATCGACGGCATCGCGGGCGCGCTGCGCAGCGCGGCCGCCCGGATCGGCGACTCCGGGGGGCGGGCCCAGGGCAGCGCGGTCCAATGGAGCCGCGGCTGGGACGAATCGTTCAGCGACGAACTGATCGACCGCGTGATCGCGTTTCTGGAGACATAGGTGGCGGTGGCCGCCTCGGCGCAATCGGATGAGCTGAGCGCACCATCCCCCGCGGTCGCGCCGCCCCCCGGGAATCCGCGCTTCCCCCTGTTTGACTCGCTGCGCGCGATCGCCGTCCTGGCTGTCGTGACCTTTCACGTCACGAGCATCACCGGGGCCGTCAACCACCGTGTCGTTGGCAATCTGTTCGCGGTTCTCGGCGATCAGGGACTGATCCTGTTCTTCGTCATCTCGGGTTTCCTGTTGTACCGGCCGTTCGCGGCTGCGCGCGCCGGGCACCGGGAGCGCCCGAACACATGGCGGTACGCGCGCCGGCGGGCGGTGCGGATCGTGCCGGGGTATTGGACTGCCCTGACGGTGCTGGCGATCTTTCCCGGGATCGTCGGTGTGTTCAGCGGCGATTGGTGGCGTTACTACTTCTTCCTCCAGCTGTACTCGAGCCGCACGCTCAATGCCGGGATCCCGGTGGCGTGGACGCTCTGCGTCGAGGTCAGCTTCTACATCGCGCTGCCGATCTGGGCGATCGCGGTCCGCCGTCTGGGACTCGGTGGCGGACCGCGCGACTGGCTCAGCTCGGAGCTGATCGCGCTCGCCGGCCTGGCGATACTCGGCGCAACGGTTCAGATCCTGGCGTCGCGACAGCTGGTCTCGAACACGGTCTCAGACAGCCTGCTCGGACAGTGCGTCTGGTTCGCGCTCGGCATGGCGCTGGCGGTGGCCAGCGTCGCCGACTCCGGCAGCGCGCGGGCGTCACGGACGGTGCGCATGGTGACCGAGCATGCCTTGCTGTGCTGGTTTGGAGCGGCTGCGTGCCTGATTGGTGTCGCGGCCGTGTTGCACCCCGGCGGCCTGCTCAACATCATCCTGACGTTGAGGACCAAGCAGCCGCTGGGTCGAACGCTTGGGAGCCTCGCGCTCACCGGTGCCCTGATGACGCTGCTGGTCTCGCCCGCGGTGTTCGGCGACCGGGCCGGTGGTCTGCCGCGGCGGATTCTGCGCGCCGCCCCATTGGTCTGGCTCGGCCTCATCTCCTACGGCGTTTACCTCTGGCACCTGCCGATCGCCGAACTATTGGGTCTGACCAGGGACCCGCAGCATTTCTCTGCCTCGGGCCTCGGTGTGGCCGCCAACGTCCATTTCGCCACGACGCCGATCTTGTTTGTGGCCACGCTCGCGGTCACCGCGATCGTGGCGGCGGCCAGCTACCGCTGGGTGGAGTTGCCGTTTCTCCGCCGCAAAGAGGCGTGAGCCCGCCCGATCAGCGCAGTCGAATGGCTAGCCCAGCCTAGGAGCGGGGATCGAGCCGGGCGATGTGCGCCAACGCGAGGTGAGCTTCGGGCGGGTCGATCAACGACACGCCGGCCAACCAGATCCAGGCCTCGAGGTTCATCGGCTCGTCTCGCACCACCGTCTTGAGGATCCACTCGGCCCGCCGGGGATCCTGCTGCTTGACCGCCAGCCGGGCGCGCAGGATGGTGACCTCGGCATCGGGATTCAGGGTTCGCGCGGATCTCAGCGCGGAGGCCGCAGCCCGCAACTGCGCCGGCGGGATCGGTCCCGTCTGCGCGATGATGCTGGTCGCGCGATTGATCTCATGCGCTTGCCGAATGCCGAGAACGAACCAGGCGCAGACCACGATGGCGAGGCACAGGATGGACAGCCGGGCGACCTGCACGCGTCAATCATCGCTGACGGGTCGGCCCGGGGCGCCGAGATGGGGCTAGGCGGGCAGGGGATGGGTGCGTCGGTGGTGGTCCCGAACTGGAACGGGCGGGGGTGGTTGGAGGCGTGCCTGAACAGCCTGGCCACCCAGACCGTGCGACCGCTGGAGGTGATCGTCGTCGACAACGGCTCGACCGACGGGTCGGTCGCGTATGTGCGCGGCGAACATCCCGGCGTCCGGATCCTTGAGTTGGATCACAACACCGGCTTCGCCCACGCTGCCAACCGAGGGCTCCGAGCGGCTCGGGGCCGGTTTGTGGCGCTCATCAACACGGACGTGGTGTTGACCCCGGATTGGCTGGCCGTCATGAGCGAGGCGCTGGGCAGGCACCCCGAGGCCGCCGCGGTGGCGTGCAAGATCCTCGCGTTGCGCGACCCTGGGCGCGTGTACGACGCGGGCGACGTCCTGCGTCGCGACGGCGCCTGTGAGCAGCGTGGGCGCTTCGGCACTGACCGCGGACAGTGGAACCAGCCGGGCGAGGTGTTTGGCGCCTGCGCCGCGGCGGCGCTCTATCGTCGCGCGGCGGTGATGTCGGTGGACGGCTTCGACGAGCGATTCTTCGCCTACCTCGAGGACGTCGATCTCGCGCTGCGGCTGGCGCTCGCCGGGTGGCGGTGCCGCTACGAGCCGACGGTCGCCTACCACGCCGGCGAGGGATCCTCGCCGCAACTCGCCGGCGGCCACCGGTACCTCGTCGAGCGCAACACGCTGATGCTCGTCGCGAAGGCGTTTCCGATCCGGTGGCTCCCGTTCGTGGCGTATCGCCAGGCGGCCTGGACGTGGCACGCGATGCGTGAGCGGCGTCTGGCCGACCACATGCGAGGCCTGATCGCCGGTCTGGCGCTGGTGCCTCGGGCACTGCGCGAGCGGGGGGGGCTCCAGGACCGCGCACGTGTGCCGATCGAGGTCGTCGTCCCGAGGCTCCCGATCCGGGGACCGAGCGCCGGTGGGCACCCGGCCCAGATCACGGCGGCCTGACCGGCGCATCGGCATGCTGGCGTCCGGTACGCTTGACGCACCAGCGGGCGCTTGACGCACGAGTGCGTGTGACGATGGCCACCGATACCCCCTCGACTCCACGGTTCGGTCTGCCGCTTGCGGTGCCGTGGCCGCGCGTGGCGGCCGAGTGGCTCTCCACGCATGATCGCGCCGGCTGGCCTGCCCCGCCCGCCGGGCACGGCCGTCCGGTGATGCTGATCCCCGGGTTCCTGGCCGGCGACGCGAGCCTCACCCGGATGGCGTTGTGGCTCCGGAGCGGTGGGTTCGAGCTCGCGCGGAGCGGGATCGCCTGGAATACCGGTTGCATGGAACCGACGGTGGAGTCGCTCGAGCGGCGTCTGGAACGCGCGGTCGCGCGGACCGGACAGCCGGCCCTGCTGATCGGGCAGAGCCGGGGCGGCAGCATCGCTCGGGCCCTGACCGCGCTGCGCCCTGACCTCGTGCAGACGCTGGTGACGCTCGGCTCGCCGCTGCTCGATCAGCTTGACGTCACCCTGCGCGTGTGGCCGTCGATCGGGCTCGTGGGACTGCTCGGCACGCTCGGCGTGCCCGGCATGTTCAGCTTCAGCTGCCTGCGCGGGGATTGCTGCGCGCGCACCCGGGCCGCGGTGAGCGCGCCGTTCCCCGACGGGGTGCGGTTCCTGTCCTTGTACTCGCACAGTGACGAGGTGGTTCGCTGGCGTGCGTGTCTTGATCCCGCGGCCGAGCACCTCGAGGTTGATACGAGCCACCTCGGGATGGCGGTGGCCCGCAGCGTCTGGGTCGCGCTCACCCCGGAGCTGGACTGAGCGCCGTCGTCGTCGCCGGCTTGCCTCGCCGGTGCGTTTCGCAGTTGAATGAGC
>Ga0302326_10011442_pt1 | contig 19110 bp, 10 predicted proteins | sample Palsa_T0_3_FD_202264 | JGI IMG/M metagenome (GOLD analysis project Ga0302326, IMG submission 202264) | Peat permafrost microbial communities from Stordalen Mire near Abisko, Sweden - Palsa_T0_3 | ecosystem: Environmental > Terrestrial > Soil > Palsa > Peat permafrost | place: Sweden: Abisko...
AAGGGCAGCTATTGCTCCCTACGGAATCGTTATGGACGATGTACTGGTCAAGGATATCGATATGCCGTCCCAGGTACTTGAGGCCATCGAAAACAAAGCCAAGGCCGACCAGGTAGCTAAAATGACCGAGCTGGAATTGCAGACCAAACGAAAACAAGAAGATTTTGAACTTGAAACCAAGGAAAAAGAATTGAAGTTCTCACTTGACAAGCAGAGGAATGATTCCTTAATCATGCAGATCAGTGCCAATGCGATTAAGAACTATCAATTAACCATTAATTCATCGCTGACGGATAGGTTATTAAAATATAAGAGCATCGAGGTCACGAAGGAACTGGTGGCATCGCCGAATGCGAAAGTGATTATTACGGATGGGAAGTCGATGATGGTGAATAATGTGGGCGAGAAGTAAGGATAGGACGTGGTTTGCAAATATTGAGTATTTGGCTTATTTTGGCATATGACCTGGCGCGGGCGACCCCTATTCTTCCTACTGTTGCTACCTATACTCCTATTTCATACTGACAGAGTTTCGGGGCAGACTCAGTGCGTCCCGGTGTTTTTCAATGACTACCTCGGTACAGGCGCCACTGAGCCACTGGCGATGAAGTCCCTTCCGGATGGGAGCTCGATTATAGCGGGCAGGGGTACTTCGGCTGCGTCTTTGCCGTATGACGGATTGGTCACCAAACTATCCAGTACGGGAACCGTCGATTGGTCCTTTTTGATCGGCGGTGCTGCAGACGACGAGTTCACCGGCGTTACCCTGCTGAATGACGGAGGCTTTCTCTTGTATGGCGTTACGTCCTCTTTCGGTTATGCCGCGGGAAAGGGTTGGCTGGTACGGCTGACTTCATCGGGCAGCCTGGTTTGGAGCATGCAAATGGGTTCCGCTGCAGCGGGTACGGACAGGGTAAAGGCTGTACAACAGTTCACGGACGGGGACCTGGTAGGGACGTATAATATGAATGACAGCACTGCGGCCAGCGACCCGGTTGTTTTCAAGATGGGGCTGGACGGTACCCTTCGATGGGCACATACGTTCGATGATGGTGACGATGACAGTTTCACCTCGCTGGCTTTTACGGGCACCACGATTTATGTGAGTGGATTTTTCACGGCGGGATCAAAAAGGGCTGTTATCGTTCAGCTCAATAGCAGTGACGGCACGCTCATCCAGTCGGACAATCCCTATAGGGACGACAATACATACAACGAGGAGATCACCGGTCTGGAGATTTTCAATAATACGATCTCGTACGGACTTTGGGAAGTCAAACCACTGCCTCCTGATAACTATGCCAATGGTATAGTCCTTGTCCAGACAAATCTCGCCGGCAATACTACCTTTTTCGTGTATGCCAATCATGGTATCGACGGCGACATCCTGATCCCGCATCGGACATCGGACAGCGGCTTCCTGCTGCTGAAGTCAATGCTTACAGAGGCCGGGCCGCCTCAACTCATCAAGATCAATCATTTTGGTCAGGACGACTGGGGGGTGGTCCCGGGAGCTCTTTATAATGTTGGAAGCAATGCGGCCCTGGATGTCACTCCCGACGGAGGTTGTATCTGGGCGGGCGACTATTCCACTTATCTTTATCCGTATCTTCTTATGGACGTCCAGAAAATGGATGCCGGCGGAAGGACGGCCGGTTGTACGCCAACCGGCAATATCATGTATATGGATACGCTGGGTTTTCAGCATTCTCCTTTCACCTGGAAGACCGAGGCGGCCATTGTCCCCGCCACGCTGGAGATGATCACTCCTTCGTTACAGTCTTTTGTCATTTCCCTTAGCAATCCCTGTCAGCGCTCGTACTGTACAGATGTCACTCCCCTTCCGGCAGGCTGCGACAAGACTTTCCGGCTGGAATACTCTTCCTATAAGACGAGCCATTTTCGGGATGTAGTAACGACGCCCGATGGGGGCAGGGTTGCCGTAGGCGATCTGGAAAATGACGGCATGGTCGTCAAATTCAATACCAATGGGGATGTTGCCTGGGCCCATGATTACGAAGAGTATTTCAGCAATCAGCTGATGATGCGGGTTGTGGTGACACCGGATAATAACCTATTGGTCTTTGCGAACAATTACCTGACGGAAAATCATGGTGTATCCGGGAATGCCCATCTGTTGAAGCTGGATAATAATGGCAACATCCTTTGGGCCCGGGATATCGGTGGTACCTGGGACTATATGCAGGTGATGGATATTGCGGTGACACCCGACAACGGTTACGTGATGTTGATGAACGATGCCTACGGATCCGGCCCTGTCTATAACTATGTGCTGAGATATGACGCCAATGGCAATGTCCTTTGGCAACAACAATTGATCCACAATGCAGCCGATCCCATCTACCGGTCTATCTTCTGCAGTAACGATGCGGTATTTATAGGATCGGACAGCTATGACTATTCCAACTATGACAAATTTGACGTCGATCGTCTCGACCTGGCAACGGGTAACCAGGTCTGGAGCAACCGGTATAGTGCCGGAGCGAACACGGTGGCCAGGATGAGCCGCGTCGTTTCGATCAATGATACAGCTTATGTTTTTATTAATGAAACTGATCCCACCGGCCTGTTCTCTTCTACCGAGCATATCGACATGGTTAAGATCGGTCTGACGGGAACTATTATTCAGGCGCTGGCGTTACAGGGCGATAATGTGCTTTCGCCGCAAACCTATTATTATCCTGACCAGAGCCCACCTACCGTCACCTTAACGCCGGCATTTGATTTTGTCTTGACCAACCGGGTGGCGATGGGGACCGATACCATGCTGAATATAGCCCGATTTGCCAAGGACGGAACGCCGCTATGGTCGCGCAGCTATGCGGCTATGAGTGGGTATACTCCTTTTAATATCCATCCACAGGCCAATGGATTCATCATTGCAGGCGCGTCGTCCAGTCCGCAGCCGGAGACTTCCGCTTTCACCAATTGCTTTCTGGTGAAGGCCGATAGTAATGGATATGTGTTTCCTAATGCCACCGGTGACTGCCTGCCCGTCGACAGGCCCTATACGATCAATCCGACGACCGTCACCGTAGCCTATCCCGCTGTCACGGCTATCACTGCTCTTACCGGTCTTACTACTCAGGCGGGGACTTCCTACAGTGGCGTTGCCGGGATGGATGCCACCGCTTTTTGTCTGACCCAGGCTAATTGCGGGGCCGTCGATTTACTGAACAGGGGAAAAGCCTGCTCGCTGACCGACACGCTGGTGTATTACCTGGCAAACGCGGCCAACTGCGATGCGGCTGCCACCTGGCAGTTCGACCCTACTTTTTTCAGAACGGGGGTGATCAACGGAGATTCCATCCAATTGATTCCCCTTAGGGCGGGCGTATCGACACTGGTAGCCAGCGTGGAAGGCAATTGTAGCCTGACCAGCCAGACTTTATCTCCTTCTGTCCTTTTGTCGGCCGGACAGGCCAGTCTCGGTCCGGACACGGTGCTTTGCGATGGTCAAAGTATACGGCTGGATGCGGGACCGGGTTATGCGGGGTATCAATGGAGTGACAATAGCGTGGATTCTTTCCTGATCGTCAGCACGGCGGGTACTTATTCCGTGGCCATCACCGATAATTGCGGCGGCTACAGCAGTGCAACAGTGCAGGTAACGGCAGCCGACAGTTTGTTCCATGTCAGCGGGGATTCGCTGAAATGCAATAATGATGTGGTGTTGCTGACGGCTACTCCGGGTTATCAGCAATATCAATGGAGCCCGCAGGATAATGTCGTTCAGCAGGCGAATACCGCCCAGGTCAGCCCGGCGATAACCACCGTTTATCTCGTCAGCGCCCTGCGCAGGCCCGGATGTGAAGTGCAAAGATCTAAAACGGTCACGGTGCTGACCTCTCCCGCTATCAATCTGGGCAATGATACCAGTGTTTGTTCGGGCGACAGTCTGCTGTTGAATGCAGGCAGCGGATTCCTGCAATATGGCTGGAATACCGGAGCCAGCAGCCCGTCCATATATGTGACCATAGCAGGTGAGTATTCCGTACAAGCGCTGTATTCAAATGGTTGTTACTCGAAAGATAGTCTTCAATTGATCAGCCTGTATCAAAATCCTGTTCCTGCGCTTGGGCATCAGTCAGTATTGTGCACAGGGGAACCGAGGGTACTGAATGCCGGTACCGGCTATAGCAGCTATCTGTGGAATAACGGGAGCACAGGTTCTTCGCTCCAGGTCGACTCCATCGGCATCTATTGGGTTTCCGTGCAGGACCAGCAAGGTTGTAAGGGGGCCGACACTATCCGCATCACCAGTGTGGAACCGCCTCCTTCCGGTTTCCTCTCTGCGGATACGTCGATCTGTCAATATGGAAAACTGACGATTGCGCCGTTGGTCTCTTTTGCTACGTATTCCTGGAGTGATCTTTCTACCGGTTCGTCGATCACGATAAGCTCTCCTGGGATTTACGGGCTGACGGTTACCGATAGCAATGGCTGTGTCGGTGCAGATTCGATTGTGGTTACCGGGAAAGAATGTATGCTTGGGCTATATGTGCCGAATGCCTTTACGCCTAACGGGGACGGTCACAATGATGTGTTCAGGCCGTTATTATATGGGAATATAGAATCCATCCATTTTGCGGTTTTTAGCCGCTGGGGGGCCAAAGTCTTTGAGACGACCATACCCATGGAGGGCTGGGACGGGATGGTCGGCGGAGTTCTTCAGCCAGCCGGGACATTTGTGTGGTATTGCGAATACCAGTTGGAAGGGCAGCGGATGATGATGGCAAAAGGGACGGTTATTCTGATCAGATAGTTACGATTTCGGAGGGCCCGTTCCGGTTAGCGGCTGTGCTTGTTACGGTGATTGCTTTGGTGACGGTGAGGCTGCAGGCGATTAAGGCGGCGATGGCGAATCCGGCGAGGAGTTTGAGATCTGAATAGGCTGAGGATGCAATGGTGCAGAATTTTATCTTTAAGTGATTGATAATCAATGTTCAATTTACGGATGGCGAGCTAAATTAAAAATCTTAAATTTGTGTTATGGCACTTATAATTAATCCCAAAAATAAACAGCAAGAGAAAGTGGTGAGGGCATTTTTAAGCAGCCTTAACATTGGTTTTCATTCTGAAGCAGAAGAAGATGCTGCATTGGCACTCGCTATACAGAAAGGGAGGAAAACTTCCTTGCTCAACAAAACTGAGAAAGCTGAATTTCTCAGACGTTTAAAGCAGGCAAAGTGAACCTAGAGATTCGGAAATCCTTTCAAAAAGATGCTTTAAAACTTCCTGCCCCGGCTCAGGCCAACTTGCTAAAGTAATTGATAATTTATCAGGGGTAAAGAAACTCTCGGAATTGACATCTTGCAAAAAATTGGCTGGTTTCAAAAACGCCTATAGGCTCAGAATGGGTGAATATCGCATAGGCTTCATTTTTGAAAATAGACTTTTTAGTCTATTTTTGTGATAGCGAAATTGAATTAGCGAATGACGAAAGCGGAACGCACCAAGCAATTCATCCTGGAGACGGCGGCTACCATCTATAATGAGAAGGGGCTGGCTGGGACGGGTGTGGATGATATCCTCGCAGCTACGAAGCTGGCGAAGGGGTGTCTGTACAGTCATTTCGAGAACAAAGAGGATCTGACATTGCAGGTGGCCGATTACCTGCTGCAAAAGTCTTGCGACGGGATGAAAAGGTTGTTGGGCGGTTCGGGAACGGTGAAAGAAAGGGTTTTTGGGTACCTGGATTTTTATAAGGTGCCTTTGCGGCCACCGATCCAGGGTGGCTGTCCGATGTTCAATATGGCCGTCGAGTCGGATGATAATCTTCCGGTGATCAAGCGGAAGGTGGCGGATGCTTTTGTCAAGACGCAGAAATTTTTGACCGGCTTACTGGCGGAGGGGATACGTAAGAAAGAATTCTCAGCCTCGCTGGATGCAGAAGCCTTTTCCTTCAAGGTGCTGGCCGCTACGGAAGGCGCAACGGTGATCTGCCGCACCATGGATACCAATAAACCCATGCAGGGATTAATCAAGAGTTTGAAAGAAGAATTAGAACAATACTTATTATGAAACAGCAACCATTATTAGAGCCCTATGATATGAAAGGGCTTCAACTGAAGAATCGGATCGTTATGGCGCCAATGACGCGCAGCCGCAGTAATAATCCGGAAGGTGCGGCCACGGAACTGACCGCTCAGTATTATGAACAGCGTGCCGAGGCAGGGTTGATCATTACCGAAGGTACCTATGTCAGCGCGGAAGCAGCCGGCTATGTCAATGTGCCCGGTATTTATACCGATGCGCACATCAAAGGATGGAAGATCGTTACGGAGGCAGTGCATAAGAAAGGCGGCAAGATCTTCGCACAGATCTGGCATGTGGGACGTATATCGCATCCCGACCTGCTGAACGGCAAATTGCCACTGGCGCCTTCCGCCTTAAACCCTAACATCAAAGCTTACACGCCTGAAGGTTTCAAGGATACGGTGATACCGCAGGAGATGACCATTGAAGATATCAAACGCACGATAGGCGATTTTCGTCAAGCGGGAGCCAACGCGATGAAAGCCGGGTTCGACGGCGTGGAGATCCATTCGGCCAACGGTTACCTGTTTCATCAATTTTTCAATCTTTACTCTAACCATCGTACGGATGAATATGGCGGCAGCATGGAGAACCGCGCGCGTTTGCTGTTCGAAGTTATCGAGGCACTGGCCACTGTCATGCCACTGAACAGAGTCGGCCTGCGGTTAAACCCGTCACTGCATAACGCTCAAGGTATGATGCTGGACGAAGGCAGTATTCCCGTCCATGAATACATTGTCGGGCGGTTGAATGACTACGATCTGGCCTACTTACATCTGACAGAGCCATTTACTCCCGTGGCGGATATCCCTTATGCGGTGTTGGAGGTGGCCAAGCATTTCAGGCCGCTGTACAAGGGTACGCTGATCATCAATAAGGGTTTTAACGGCGAGACGGGGAATAAGGTCATTGCTGATGGAGATGCCGACCTGGTGGCTTTCGGGGTGCCATTCCTGGCTAATCCGGACCTGGTAGAGCGGATCAGGAGGCAGGCGGCATTGAATGCACCGGATATGGCGACGTTTTATACGCCTGGACCTAAGGGGTATGTGGATTATCCGACGTTGGCGTAAGCGGCGCTATTTCAGCGAGCGTAGGTAAGTGTACATATCGCGGCCGGGGCCGGCGTCGAGGGTATACAGTTTGTGCAGGTAATATTCGCGCACTTGTTTCCAGCTATAATAGGGATATTGGCCGGTGGGGACCGGCAAGTGGATGGGGCGTTCGTTGTATAGGACTTTCAGCAGGCAATCGTTGCTGCTGCCGCTGTCGCGGCGGTAAAACACCCACTGAATATTGGCACTATAGCCCATGAGGCGGTCCGATCGCCATACTTCGGCATAGTGGAAGGGATCGGTGACGGCGCTATCGGCGCCTTCGCAGCCCATGATGGCGGCCAGGGGCGCGATGGTCTCGGCATGAGCGAATCGCAGGTCGGCGCCCTTTTTACCATCGGCCAGCCACTGGTCGGAGCTTACAATGAAATCAGCCAGTAAAGGAGCGGCTACGCGTACCTGGATGCCTTCCGCATCGAGGCCGGGCCCTTTGACGAAATAGTCCCGTGCTGCGTCGACGAAATCCAGTTGTGCCGCCTCCTGCGGTGATAATAAGGAAAAGATATTGACATCTTCCGGCCGGTAGCCGGCGAGGTGCAGTTCTTCCTTGAGGCCCGGGGCGAGGACGGCCGCCGCATACATCGCCATGGTAAAGCCTCCGGGCGTTTTGAAGGCAGCCCATTGTCCCTGCAGGAGCTTCGTGGCCCAGACGCTGTCGAAGAGCCGGTGGAGGATGGCGGCATTGGCCGACTGGTAGGAACCGGCGGATTCGAGCCGGGCCTGCGCCTGTTTCCAGGCGCCTTTTTTTTCGTAGTCCCTGTAGGCCGGCGAGAGAGAAAAAAACCGCAGCCTGATGCTGTCATCAGGCGTGCGGCTTATACAACTGGATTGGGATGCGAGTCCCTTGAGAAATTGGTCTGCGCTTTGGACAGTACGGACCTCGGACGTGCTCATGACCTGCAGACAATCGCCGGGTTGTCTGACCACATCGGGATATCTCTGTCCCATGTCCTGGCCGATACGGAATTGTTCGGCCTCACCTATGGCCGTGAGCCTGCCGGCAGGATACTTGTTCTCTATCCCCAGGAGAATTTTGATCATTCCCTGTAGTCGCTGCCCATCGGGCAAGAGGGCGCCTGCGTTAGCGGCTTCCTGCAGGAAGGTGTCGAGGCGCTGCAATTCGGTGGTACCGGTAGCATGCCGGGCGCCATGTCTACCTATATAGTTGATGAAGAACGGGACATATCCTGCGGGTGCAGGAGCAGCCGTATCTTTTCCTGCCACATACAGGGTTTTTGTACCGAGGGGTGGATTATAAGTACCGTTTTGCGCGCAGGCGGAGATAGTGCTTATTGTATAAACTAATGCCGGCAAAGCAAACGGGGCAATTTTTTTCCAGTTCATTAATGTTGGTTTCCTGTTCCATTACTTTGGTAAGCCCCCATGTCAGCACCCGGCAATGTGATGGCCGTGGCGCCGTAGTTAGGATCCACTTTGACTTTGGCCAAGGGAGCAAAAGCGGTCGTCCCCTTTCCGATGGCCGGCGAACCGGTGACCAGATGGAAGTCAAAGCCAGCGGCATTGTTGACGTTCTCATAGTTCGCGTCAGGCAGGGAGAAAGTTTTAAAGTTAGGGTTATTGAGGCCTACGACGGAAGAACCGTCATAAGAGGCGCCCGGGACGTAATTGGCAGGCAGATAACTTGAAGGTGTCGGGATGTCCGTTGTCTGAGGATGTGTGACGTCGCCTACGGAATAGAATTCGTCGGTTACGGAAGCGCTGTCGCCATAGAAATAAGAATTGCCGTATTTGGCGTTGAGGGTATCGGCGGTGTTGACGATGCGCAAACCGACCCTGCTGTCTACGATCAGGTTGTTATAGATATAGCCCTCAGCATCTTTTTCCAGGTCAATGGAACCGCCATGGCCCGAAGGGGTGGCCTGACGATAGCCGCAGTCAACGTAGGTGTTGTTGTAGCAATGGACATTGCACTCGATGGCTGTAGCGCCGGCATTGGAAATTTTAGTGCCATTGGTAGCGGCGCCCACGAATACATTGTACGCCATATCGCCGACCGTGCCGCTTTTTACGTTGAGCGCTTCGCCCGTATTGCTGCCGCATTTCTCGAATGTATTGCGCATGACATTGATATTCCCGTCAGTAATACGAACGGCGTCATCCGTTGAACCATAGATCCAGCTGTCTTCCATGTCGAAGGTGCCGTTGATATTCTGGAAAAGGATCAGAAAGGAGGCCGTGCCGGCCGTCGTTCCGGCTACGGGAGCCTGACCGAAAGTCGCGCCGCCGAATTCGAGGTGGGTCCATTTCATGATGAACAGATTGCAGGTGGTGTCGCAGTTGATACCGTCCCATTGTCCCTGGAAGGCCGGGTCGCTGGTGAGGGCAGAGGTAATCGAACTGAAGGCCTGGTCCTGGTGTGTCGTGCCGGAAGTGATCCAGTTCGGCGCCGACTGCGTGCCGAGAGAGACAAAGCTACCCTTGACGATAATGTCATATTTGCCGGGTATTTTGATGGTGACGCCCGATTGCAGGAGGAGGGTATCGCCGACCGGAACGGTGATGTCGCCACTCAGGGTATAGGTCTCGCCTGCGGCCATGGTGCCGCTGACATTACCGGAGAGGGGGCTGGCGTTGCTGATGATCTGACCGGCAGTCACCGTCGTGGTGGTCGTGGTGGTGGTGCTTTTGCTGCCCGACTTGGAGCAGGACGCGAGCGCCAGCAATCCAGCTGTTACCCATATCAACTGCGTCTTTCTTGCGTGAATCATAATGCTTGTTTTTTTTATTAGAGATGATAGCGGATGCCCGCCAAATAAGTTTGTCCGAACTGTTTCTTTTCGACGAGGGTCCTATCGCTGCGGTGTGCGGCGTCAGGAAATTCCGTCTTTATATTCTGCGTCGGCGGGAAATACATTTCTATTATGTCTGCCGTATTCAGCAGGTTGTTGAGCTTGGCATACACGGAGAAGTGTTTGCCGATCGTCTTTTCTCCGGAGAAGTCGAGGACTGTCGTACCCCGCTGCCAGTAGTCCATGCTGGCGTTGGGAGTGCCGTACTGAGAAAGATAGACGATATGCCGCCCGGTATAGATGGCTGCCAGTTGCAGGTCGATGCCAGTTTTGGGATCCTTGTAGAGAAGGGAGGCATTCCCGATATGTGCGGCCTGTCCCTGGAGGGGGCGGTTCTTGGTGATCAATATAAAGGTGGCGCCTTGCGGGCCGGTGTAGTAATATTTATAGACCGTAGGAATATTGCTGTGGGTGTAGGTGTAGTTAGCCGACACACCGAATTTGTTCCAGTAATGGGTATAGACGAGCTCGCCGCCGAAATTGGTGGCCGTGCCTACGTTGGAGGGTTCAATGGCGCTCTCACTAGTGGCAGGACGCGCATATACGTACTCAATAGGGTTTTCGATGCGTTTGTAAAAAGTTCCGATTAAGAGCTGGTCCGAGAGACCGGGGAAGAGTTCATATCGCAGGTCTACGTTCTGCGCTGTGGCATGTTTCAGGTTCGGGTTGCCGATCTCGTCGAAGTATTCGCCCGGGAAGTCATATGGGATGATCTCGAAGAAGCCTGGCCGGCTGATGGAGCTGAAATAGGCCAGGTGAAGGGCCGATAACTTGTTCAGCTGGTATTTTACCTGCAGGCTGGGCAGGGGATCGAGATAGGACTGGTCGCCCGTCTTGTCCGTCGTTCCCGCGCTGAGGGCTGTCTGGTCGTAGGTCTGGTGGGTATTTTCGAACCGGATGCCGGCCAGGATATTCCAGCGGGCGTTCTTCCAGCGTACCGAGCCGTAGGCTGCGGTGATGTCTTCCGTGGCCTTGTAGGTATTGGGGCTCTGGGTCGTATAGGTGCTCAGCCGGAAGGGGGCGGCTGCGAGGCCTGTATAGCCGGCGGCGACCAGTGGGGTGAATTCGTAGTCGATATAATAATTATTGCGGTCTTTGTGGCGACCCATGCCGCCGACTGAGAATTCGAGGCTATGATTGGCCCTGTTTACGATATAGTGCAGGTTGAGGTAGCCAGCGATGTCCTGGTCATCATTGTGTTGCCAGAGCCTTTCGAGGGATGAGATCTGCGGGAGAGGGAAGTGCGGTCGCAGTTGACCGGCGGTATCGCCAAATATCTGTTCAAGGGTTAGCGTAGCCCGGTCAGGCAATTGTTGCGCGGCGTGCGAGTAGGCCGCTGACCAATCCACGCTGAAATGATTATTTACTTCATGCTGTCCTTGGAGGGTGGCGTTGTAGATCGACTGGAAGTCGCTGCGGGAGCGGTAGGAGTAGGTAACGTCCTTGCTGATGGTATTCGTGCCGAGGGGCGAGTCATCGGCGGTGTCCGTGATCATCCTCGACTGATAAGAGTTGAGTCGGATGTAGACTGTGTAGAAGCTGATGCGGCTGTGCCGGCCCAGGCGATAGTCGAGTTTGGCGTGGGCCCCGATACGGTCTTCGTGGGTGCTATAGGTCCGGAACTGCTCATCCGTCATCAATGGTGCACTCGCGGTGGGATCGGGTTGGGGGCTTAGTTCGAAGAACTGGTCCTTTGTGAGCCGGTTTGTGCTTTGGAGTGAACCACTGAGGATGACGCCCAGCCGGTTGTCGAGGTAGCGGTTACCCAGTGTCAGGCCCAGTTGTCCGTCCGGCAACGGGTGGGTCTGACTGAAGGTTAGGTTTTTCGTAGTAAAGTCAGTATAGACAGGGGTATAGGTCTCCCCATGAATTTCGTTAGGTGCGTTGGCGTTGACCGCTCCATGCGGGTAGGTCGTGAAGGACTGGTTGAAGAGCATCTGCGCATAGCCGCCGGCGGCATTGGCGTTGACCGTGAGTTGGTTTGGCGGGTCTTTCATTACCAGGTTCATTACGCCGCCGATGGCATCGCCTTCCATATCGGGGGTCAGGGACTTGATGACTTCCAGCCGTTGCAGCATTTCGGAGGGGAACATGTCCATCGGGACATAGCGGTTTTTATCGTCCGGACTGGGAATTTTGATCCCATTAACCAGCGTATAATTGTATCGTTTATCCATCCCCCGGATGACGGGATAACGACCTTCGCCGTTGTCGCCCCTGTCGACCGTCACACCGGAAACCCGCCGGAGTACGCTGGCCACTGTCAGGTCAGGCATCAACTGTAGTTGGTGTGTGGAGAGGATGTTCTCTACATTATCCGATACTTTTTCCAATTGACGGGCGCCCGCGTCTGTGGCCCCCGAAGCGCGTGTCATCACGACCGTTGCCGCCTCCATTGTCTTATGGGCAGGTTGAAGGGCGAAGTCCTGTGTCAAGACTACGGCTTCGGCGATTTCTACTGACTGGTCGAGAGGCTGGTAAGACACCCCGTTGACCGTGAGCGTATATTTTCCCTGAGGAATGTTTTTCAGTGAGTAAGCGCCATCGAGGCCAGTCATCACAGATTTGTGCAGTTCTTTGATCTGAAGGGTGACACCTACCAGGGCTTCCCCTGTGCCTGCGTCGATGACTTTGCCGCGGATGGTACCGGCAAATCCGTGGAAGAAGGTGAAAAGAAGGGGGATGATTATAGTCAGCCGGGGCATGTTTTTCTTTAGTTTTAGCAGGGGCGAAATTATCCTTCGGTGTATCCGCCACCAATAGTCAGAAGCCCTCCGGCGGCATAGTCATTTTGACTATGTCAATGTAAGTGATTGGTAGTGAGTGGTTTGGATTTTAGGGTTTGGTGATTTCGTGAAGGAGTTAATAATTACATAACTCCGGGGTGAAGTGCCGTTGCCGACGTGACGTTAATTTTAGCCCGACCACATTTTATATGTCAGAGGTATGTAAGAAAATAATAATAGCCGACGATCATGCGGTGGTGCGGACGGGTTTGCAGTTGATACTGGACGAGACCCATGACCTGAGCATCAGGGGTGAGGCGAGGAACGGGCAGGAACTGTTGGACCTGCTGGGGCAGGACGAGTATCAGCTGGTCATCCTGGATATTTCCATGCCAGGGCCGGATGCCCTGGATGTTCTGATTCGGATCAAGACTGATTGGCCTGCGTTGCCCGTCGTTATCTTCAGTATGAACCCTGATGAGATCTATGCGATCAGGATGCTGACGAATGGCGCTTCGGCGTATATCAACAAGGAGACCAAGCCCAAACAGGTGATCGAGATATTGCGGACGGTATTACAGGGAAGAAAATATTATTCGCCGCTCCATGCCGAGATCATGGCGGGTATGGTATCCGACACCCAGAATAAGGCGGTGTTGCCGCATACGGTGCTTACCGACCGGGAGTTTCAGGTTTTTTCCCTACTGGCGATGGGAATACGGAAATCCGAGATCGCCGAGAAGTTATCCATCAGCAAGAATACGTTGAGCAATCACCGGAACAATATCATGAAGAAGATGTATATCACTTCCAATTCCGAACTCACACGTTATGCCATTCAACATGGGATTATTAAATAAGATTGGGATTGTTGTGCTGGTCTTTGCGGTGGGGACTGTCCATGCGCAGAGCCCCGATTCGCTTTTCCGGCGGGCGATGGTTTTGGGCGGGCAGGAGCAGATAGGGGGGCATGCAGAAGACGCCCTCAGGTATTTCGGGCAGGCGGAGCAACTGGCGCAGCGTTATTCGCTGTATGCGGCGTTGTGTGAAGCCCGTATTAAGATCGGGGAAATCATTTACGATCGCGGCAATTACGATTCGGCCCTCACTTATTTCACGGAGGCCGAGAAACTGGCGGATGCGCATGGTCTGGCGCCTTCGAAGGCCTATGCATTGTATTATATCGGAAAATATCAGGAGACGAAGGGCGATTTCAAAGACGCTTCACGTTACTATGACAGTGCGTTGGCGATCTGCCGGGCCGACAATGACGACCATCTGCTGGTGCTGATCCTGACCAGCCGGGGTAAGAATTACATCAGTGAAGGCAAGTTGAGCCTTGCGCTGCAATATTACCTCGAGGCTTTCCAACTCAGCGAGCAACTGCATGACGAGCTTTTATATGCGCAGACCTGCAGTCATCTTGGCAGCTTCTACTCCATGCTGGATCAATATGACAAGGCACTCGAATACAATCAAAAAGCCTTTTCCCGGCGGGATGACCTGAACAACCCCGAAGGAATTGCCAAGTCCTGCAATAATATAGGCATCCTCTTCCGTAAGTTGAAGCAGACCGACAGTGCGCTGGCCTATTTCAATCAGGCTTTGGACCTCTGTGAAAAGACACACTATAAAAAGGGGCTGGTCAAGGCCCTGACCAATATCGGCATTGTCTACAGTGAAGAGGACAAGGACGAAAAGGCTTTCCGCTGTTTGGATACGGCCTTTCTGATCTCTACTCAGGCTGGCTTTGGATATGGTATAGCCTCTTCCAGTCTTTATCTGGCGAATCTCTATCAGAAGCGGGGTCAATTGTCACGGGCGCTGTATTACTATACGTTAAGCCTTTCCAAGCTTTCCAGCACTGATTATGACGAGATGTTGCAGAATGTCTACCAGGGCTTGTATGAGTGTTATAGCAGTAAGGGAGATTACCGGACTGCGTTGCAATATCATGTGTTGCTGCTGGAGACGCAGAAGCGATTGCTGAATGTGGAGAATGCGCGTCAGCTTGCTATGTTGAATATTTCTTTTGACCTGGAACGGAAGGTGAAGGACAACGAGGTGCTACGGGCCGACAATGAGCTGAAGGAGTCGCAGATCAAACGGAAAACGACTTTTATCTGGTTGGTCGTCATTGCGCTGGGTTTTACGATTGTCCTTTGTCTGAATATCTATAACCGGCTGTATGCGAAGAAAAGGGCGAACCGTCAACTGGAAGCGCTGAACCTCACTGTAACCGAGCAGAATACCAAGCTGGCTTTGCTAAATGTGAAGCTGGAGACGGCGAACCGGGAAAAGGATAAGTTGTTCTCGATCATATCGCATGAATTGCGCAATCCGTTGTATTGGTTTCAGAACCTGTCAGAGGTGTTGAGCAAGAAGTTCCGGGAGATGCCTGCCGACAAGGTGCAGAAGAGCCTTTCGGCGTTGGATGAGTCGGCTAAGAATGCTTTTCATTTAATGGATAATTTACTTCAGTGGGCGCGATCCAAGCTCAATCGTATCCACCCGAAAATGGGAGAACATGAGTTATCCGCACTGGTGGCCGATACGGCGGAGATGTATCAGACGATCATGCAGTATAAGGAGATCGAATTCACCAACCTTATTCCTTTGGATTGTCTCGTTTATGCGGATGGCGATCTGCTGAGCTGTGTGATCCGCAATTTGTTGTCTAATGCCATCAAGTATACGCCTGCCGGCGGGACCATTGGTATCTCCTGCCGTGTGGATTCGGACTTTGTCACGGTAGAGGTGCGGGATTCGGGCACGGGTATCCTTCAGAAGGAGAGTGTCTTTTCCGATGTGGTTGTGTCGGCGGCTGGTCTGATGCAGGAGAAGGGGAGTGGGATCGGGCTGAAGTTGTGTAAGGATTTTGTGGAGGTGAATGGGGGGAGGATCTGGGCGGAGAGTGAGACGGGGGTGGGAACGTGTTTTTTCTTTACGGTGCCGGTGGGTGCGGGAGTGGGGGAGGAAATCGAGACCACTGCGACAAATGCGCGCTGATGCTGCAATTCTTTTCATTTGCGGGATTTTTGTTATATTACTTTTCAAATGTCCCCGGGGCTACATAATCTGCATGAGAAATTTTTGCTGGAATCGCTGAAGGCGGGCGACCAGCAAGCTTTTGACGAGATCTACCGTCGTCATGCCCGTGATCTGTTCGTACGGGCCTACCATAAGACCGGCGTCAAAGAGATCAGTGAGGACATTATTCAGGATATTTTTGCGGGTCTATGGATGAAGCGGGCGCAGCTCGAGGTCAGGCAATCGCTGAGCGCCTATCTGCATGGGGCATTGGATAATCAGATTGTCAACTATTACAGGAAAGCCTGCACCAGGCTGAAACATATCGATCAGCTGATCGAGCTATTCGATCAGCCGGAGCCCTCGCCCATCGACAAACTGACTTACAAGGAACAGGAATCTGCCTTACATAATTATATTGCCGGTTTGTCGCGCAGCGTGCGGGATGTTTTTATACTAAGCCGCTACGAGCGGCTTTCCTCTGATGAGATCTCCCGCCGGCTGAACCTGTCCAACCAGACCGTGCGCAACCAGATCAGTAAAGCGCTTAAAATCCTTCGGGAGAAGATGACTCCGCCGGAACTACCCGGCGCGGACCCGGCCAAAAAATAATTTTTACCATCGTATGGTACATTCACTTCACTTAGCCGACAATCCATTTAGATGAATATTGATGAAATACGTGCTTTGCTGGATCGATACCAGAAAGGCAGCTGTACGGACGAGGAAAGAAAGGCCATCGAAGCATGGTATGACGCACTGCAATTGGGTGAGCAGCATCCTTTACCCGAGCAGGAACTGGAAGCAAGCGTGGCCAGGGTGCAGGGTAACCTGCGGGACCTGATCGAGGGACGGCGCGTGATTGGCGGAGAAGAGGATGAGTTTGGCGGCCCAGGGAGGGAGGCAGAGATTGGTGGCCGGGGAAGGGAGAGATGGACTGGTGTGGGGAGACTGGGCGAACGCCGGATCTGGCGGACCGGAGTTGCAGCGGCCGTCATCCTCTTTACGGTCGGGTCTTTTTGGTGGTTCCTTGCTTTGCGCGGGGGAGGGGCCGGGATATCTGCATCACAGGATAGCATTACTGTCATTACTGCCCGAGGTGAGGCCCGGCAGATCGTTCTGCCGGATGGTTCTTCCATACAATTGAATGCCGGGACTGTCTTCAGTTACCCGAAACGGTGGGCTGGCGGAAGCCGAACCGTCACCCTGGTGAAAGGGGAGGCCTATTTCCAGGTGGTGGCGCAGCCGGGTATTCCGTTTATAGTGAGAAGCGGGCCTATAGAAACTAAGGTACTGGGGACTTCTTTCGATATCCGGGCTTATGATGAAGTGCAACCGTTACAGGTTGCGGTGCTGAGCGGAAAGGTGTGCGTCTCAGAAGAAGGGAGGCCTGGGACTGTGCTGGAAAAGGGCAAGTTGCTGCGGGTGGGAAAGGGAGTGGACAGTTTTGAGAACGATGAAGATGTGGCCGCGTGGAAAGAAGGGGCATTTTATTTTAAGGATGCCTCCTTCAGAGAGATTGCTTTTGAGATCGGCAACAGATATAATGTCGAGATGGTCAATAAGAGTAAAAAGCAGTTGTGGAGCTATACCGGGTTATTTCGGAGCGAGAGCCTGCAGGAAGTGATCGAGACGATCTGCCAGACGGAGAACCTTGGCTATACATTCAGCAACAATGCAATTCTGATCGTCGATAAATAAACAACGGGGCTTATTATTCACCAAAATTTACTGCTGCTTATGCGTAAACTACTCCCTGCGCAGACCATGCGTGGTATGGGCATTATTGGCTTTCTCCTTATCCTGCTCGTGCCACCGGCCATCGGGCAGAATAAAAACGTTGCCGATAGTTCGCTGCACCTTATTCTGCACAATCAACCGGTAAAAGAGGCCCTGCATCAGATCGAGAAGCAGGCCGGGGTCACGTTTCATTTTGATAAGACGCGGATCGATATGACCAGGACGGTTAACCTGGACCTTGAAAAGGCCACGCTGGATGAGGCGTTAGCCGTGCTTGCAAAACAGACTGGCTACCAGTTCCGACAAAGGGGAGATAAGATATTGATCGTCGGGGCGGGTGAAGTTTTGCCGCCGGTAGAGGAGGCGTCTGCTGTCCTGCTGAAAGGGAAGGTGATGGATGATAAAGATCAGCCTATCCAGGGTGTGAGCATTGTCGTGAAGGGGACAAGCACCGGTACACAAACGGATGGTAATGGAGCGTTTTCGATCAAGGCGGTGCGCGGTGATGTGTTGGTCGCTTCTTTTGTAGGGTATGAGACCAAGGAGACGTCGGTGGGATCGGCGGCGTCCATTGCCATCAGCCTGGACCAAAATAAAAAGGCCATGGGTGAGGTGATAGTCACTGCGCTGGGTATCCAGCGTCAATCCAGGGAACTGGGCTATTCTACGGCCAAGGTCAGTTCGGCCGTGATCAACGAGGCCAAGCCGGTGAACCTGGTCACGGGCCTTTCCGGCAAGGTGTCGGGGCTCCAGATCAATGTCAACGACAACAGCATGGACCCGAGCACGCGGATCGTACTTCGGGGCAACAGGTCGTTCCTGGGGAATAACCAAGCGCTTCTTATCGTGGATGGGGTTGAGGTGGATCTAAGCTATATCAATTATATCAACCCCAACGATGTCGACAACGTCACCGTCCTGAAGGGGGCGAATGCTGCGGCGCTATATGGCTCGGATGCCTCCAACGGGGTATTGATCATCACGACGAAGAAGGGCGTCAAGGGGAAGCCTACGATCACGGTCAGCAGCACTTTTACGCAGGACAAGGTGGCGTATCTGCCTGAACTTCAAAATTCTTATGGGCCGCATGCCGGGGAGTATACGCAAGGCTATGCACTGTTCACTAACTACCTCGGGCAACGGTCCTATATCCCATTCGAACAACAGGCGCAGGGGCCGCCTTTCAACGGGGATTCGGTGCTGATAGGTTTCCCGCAGGCAGATGGGGAAGTGCTGAGAGGTATCTACCAAGCGTATCCGAATGCCAAATACAATTTTTTTAATAAGGGGAATACCTGGCAGAACGATGTTTCTTATTCCGGGGCCGATGACAAGAGCAGTTATTTTGTCAGTTTCCAGGATGTGAAGACCAATGGCACGGTACCTAACGATATGTCCCGCCGGACGGGGATGCGGTTTAACGGCAGCCGTAATTACGGTGTTTTCAGCTCAACCGTCGGTCTGGCCTATAGTCAATTTAACGTTGACGAAGACGGGGACTTCAACGACACCTATACGTCGCTGCTGGGTTTCCCGCCGAATATCAATGTCCCGGCGTATAAGAATACGGCTACGGACCCCAATGCGTCCATCAATGGTTTCCCTATTCCCTACTCACTGAACCCTTAC
>Ga0302326_10011443_pt1 | contig 19110 bp, 17 predicted proteins | sample Palsa_T0_3_FD_202264 | JGI IMG/M metagenome (GOLD analysis project Ga0302326, IMG submission 202264) | Peat permafrost microbial communities from Stordalen Mire near Abisko, Sweden - Palsa_T0_3 | ecosystem: Environmental > Terrestrial > Soil > Palsa > Peat permafrost | place: Sweden: Abisko...
GTCGAGGGTTTCCAGGTCGATGGTGCCCTCCTCCGTTTTAACGACGGCAAGGTCGACCCGTGGGGGCGGTTCCTGGTGGGCACGGTGGACCGCAAAGAGGCGCGGCCCAACGGTACTCTCTACATGCTCAGCGCCGACCACTCGGTCGTCTCGCTGGTAGAAAAGGTCACAGTTTCCAATGGTTTGGCGTGGACAGCGGACCGCACGACGCTGTACTACATCGACACTCCAACGCGGAGGGTCGACGCCTTCGACGTCGACCCTGACATCGGCACCCTCTCGGCTCGCAGGACAGTCGTCGAAGTACGGGACGGTAAGCCCGACGGCATGACCATCGACGACGAAGGCTGCCTGTGGGTTGCCATCTGGGACGGCGGACGAGTCGACCGCTATGCGCCAAGCGGCGAGCTCCTGGAGATCCTCCGCGTGCCAGAGGGGGGTCGCGTTACCAGCGTCGCCTTCGGCGGGCCAACAATGTCGACTCTCTTCGTGACGACAACGCGCGCGTGGCTCAGCGACGACGAACTTGCTCACGCCCCCCATGCCGGGGACCTCTTCGCTTTTGAGGCACCCGTAACCGGGCCACCCGGCAACCGCTTCCAGGGCTCTCCAGCCAGTTGACAGAGCCCGTAGCCGACGGCGACGCTGGGGCAACCGACAGCCGGTTCGCCAGTTCTCCGCCGCCCCGTCGCTCCCTTGAAGGAGTGGCCGCCCTCGCTTTCGGATAGCGCCGAGGACAAGTACGGTTGCCGACGGAGTTCCAGAGTTCAAGACGTCCGCGACCTGAAGTTTGAAACCTTCGGATCAAGTCCCCCTGGTGGTGCGGTGCTCTCGCGCACCACGAGGTCGGTGGCAGGCTCGACGCGGCGCTTGGCTGGCTCACTGCTCCTGCCGCTCCCGAGGAGTACATGCACGGCCACCTTGGCCATTTCCTCTAGCGGCTGGCGCACAGTCGTCAGCACGGGTGTGCTCCACTCGCTCATCGAAACCAACGACACTCAAATCCTGAGGAACATGAAGGCCGGCCTCGTGAGCTGCGCGCAAGACACCGAGGGCTGACAGGTCGTTCCCAGCAAAGATCCCGGTAGGGCGCGAGTCCAGGCCGAACAATGCCTTCGCCTGCTCGTAACCAGACCTGACTCGGAAATCGCCCCTTCCCACCAACTCGGGGTCCGCGGAAAAGCCAGCCTTTTCGAGAGCTGCGCGATAGCCGTCGAGGCGCGCTCGGCTAGATAGCAGCTCCGGGGGGCCGGTAATTATGCGCCGGTGGCCACGCCTGGAGCCCTGAGGCCGACTCGCCCAGGGGCGTTTAGAGGCTCCGGACCCTTGCGGGACCCTCGGGGCGGCGGTCGCTCGCCGCCTCTTTGTTGGCAGGCCCAGGGGCCAAGGGGCCGGGCTCGGGAAGCGGGACGTATCGCCGCCTGTCTCGGCCCCGAAGACCTCGGCACGCCCAGGGCCACCCCAGGGATGGTCTTCGCTCTCCGGAAGACGGTCCGAAAGGGACCCAGGTGGCGGCGACCTCCTGGTCCAAAGCGGCGATGTTGGCATCCGGGAGGTCGACGTGGGCCGCGATGGTCGCGGCCACGGCGCCGTGGTGGGCACCCAAGCGGCCCACCAAGACCTCGCCTCCGGGGCGCCATCTTGAGCCGCAGCTTGCCCGGGGCCATGGTTGCCAGCACGGCCGGGTCTCTCTCGCTGGCGAGCTTGCTGTTCAATCAACTTGGACGGTACGGCGTCCATTCAGCAGGTGGAGCAACCCACAATTTCTCGTTATAACTCCAGGTCAATCCGGAGGGCTCCGACAAACCGTCCGCTGGTAAACACTTATGGGATTTGACCAATGCTGATCGTCCGAGATGCCTGTGATAGCGTGGAGGATGTGGGTCAAATGAACTGTGGGTGCCCGGGGGCTAGGTAATCAATGTCGGAGCGCGTCTCCTCTCCGAGCTCTCGTGTCGCTCCGAAATTTGGGGTGGTCGTCGTTGAAGAGCTAGTACGCAAGGTGGTCTCGTCCGACTTCCTGCCCGGAGACGTGTTGCCTCCCGAAGCCGAACTATGCGAGGAATTCGGCGTTAGCCGTAGCGTGATCCGCGAGTCGATCAAAAGGATTCAAGAGAAAGGCTTGTTGGTAGTCGCGCAAGGTCGAAGAACTACGATCGCCGAACCTCGTCAATGGAACATGCTCGACCCAATCGTCCTCGGGTCGCTCATCGATCATGACATGACGTTGGGCGTACTTGACGAGATAACGGTTGTGCGCAGCAGCTTAGAGGCTTCTATGTCGGGCGAAGTAGCCGCCGACCATACCAAGGCGGAAATTCGTCGCCTGCAGAGCGTGCTCGATCGCATGCAGAACCATGTCAACCAGCGAGAAGAATTCGATCGCGACGACGCTGAGTTTCATTATCTGATCATGGACTTTTCTGGCAATCGCCTCGCTACGAATGTTGCACGCACCCTCTACGATCAAGCTCTGAAGAGTCCTCGTTACCGGGGAAATGTTCCGCGGACTGCGCTTTCCGATGGATATCAAGAGATGATGGACATCTTTGATGCAATCAGAGCCTCCGACCGACATAACGCTGAGGAAGCGATGCGATACCACATAATGGAAGGGTGGAGGCGTCGAAAGCTTCCTAGCGAGGCCGGCAGGTCACGTCGTCGAATGAAAGGGGGCGCGACATGACGAGTAAGTCGAATCGCAGGCAAGAGCCGGCGCGAGACTTGGACCTGCGATACGCCCCTTTCTTGATGTGCTCATCCCCTCGCCAAACACTCCGCTACTGCGACACGGGTGCGCCGGGAAGCCCGGACCTCGACCGGGATCGCGTAGCGAGCGCCAACGGTCTCTCGGGCCGCCACTGGGCTGACCTTGCGACCGTCATCGCGGAGCTCGTAGAGCGTCCCGGAACGAGCGCGGCAACGACCTCGTCAGCCGGGAGGCAGACCTCAAGACCCTCACTCAGCATCACTGTCACAGCACTTCATGGGTAGGAGCTTTGAGTAATAACACCTCGGGCACCCATAACAGTTGCCTAAGCCAGGACGACAACGAGACAGATAAGCCAGTCATTAATCGGGCAGTCTCGGCAGCACGCGAATCGCACGCCCGTCGACTAGACCCGATTGCACCAGTGCACTCCATAACCCGGGGGGCGGCGAGTCCGCCAAAGCTAACAGGTTCTCACGAACCTCGCTTCGCGAACGCATCCCGAGCAGAATACTATTTACGGCTGGATGCTGGAATGGAAACGCAAGTGCGGCTTGAAGCAAAGAACATTTATAATCTAAGCAGATGCTCGCGATTGCCCGTACTCTTGAGAGCACTTCCCTTGAGGCCGTCCGATCGTACCGACTAGACGACTCCGGTTCAGTCGCCAGAAGCCCCGACGCCAACACGCCCCCCAGAACTACAACGGTCCCGGAAGCAAGTGCCGGGTCCAGGAAATCCTCGATCGCCTCGTGCTCGAGGAGGTTGTGGCGACCCGCCAGCAGCACAAAATCAAGCTCAGGAAGGTAGTCCTTTACATACTCCGAGCTATTCGTGCCGATGCCGATCGCAGCACTGAGGCCCTCGGCCCTAAGGCGAACAAGCGACTCCACCGCCATCTCGGTGGCCGCGGGGTCGAAGAGATCAGGGTCATGCGCGAGCACAATGTCCACTCGGTCAAGCCCTAACCTCGAAAGGCTATCCTCTAAACTACGGCGCATTCCGTCAAGGCTAAAATCCCAAAACCGTTCCAGCGAGCCCGGCACCTCGAACACGTCGTCGTCTCGCGCTCTGGGAGGACACCGTGGCATGAGGAGGCGCCCAACCTTGGTCGAGATCACAACCTCTCGGCGTGGCCAAGCCCGTACAGCGGAACCGATCCGTCGCTCCGACAGGCCGAGGCCGTAATGAGGGGCGGTGTCAAAGTACCGAACACCACCGGCCCACGCGGCCTCAAGTGCCGCCTCTGCCTGTTCATCCGTGACAGCAGTAAACAGATTGCCGATCGGAGCGCCGCCAAAGCCGACCCGTCCCATACGCGAGTGCCATTCCGGCACTGTTGTCCATCTCGCCATCTTCCAGCCTCCTTTAGAAAGGGATACCGTCGATTTTCCAGGAGCCAAGATGAAGGCCCGCTTGAGCCGGCCGGACATATGGGCTGGTCTCGTCATAATCATCTGCACCGGAAGGAGCAGAGGTGATTTCTAGCTCGTTCACCGAAACACCGCTACCAGCAGACTCGCCCAAGACAATACCGCCGTCTTCAAACTCAAGATCAACCTTGATCCCATCCGGGAAGCAAAGATCTTGAAGTTCCGTAACCATGTGATTGGGAATCGCAGCAGCCACATGGGGGGCTGACGTAAAATTGTAGCCAACGGGGCTAATGGGAAGGTCATGAGCATGTGCCAGGGACGCGACCCTCAGCATGTGAGTGACACCCCATCCTCCACTCGCTTGTACAACATCGACGGAATGGGCTAAAATGAGCGGTATAAATTGCTCCAGTCCCGTTAGATTCTCGCCACTGGCTACCGCAGCATTTATCTTTTGACGTACCAACGCGAGACCCGCTGCGTCCCAGCGCCTGACCGGCTCCTCGACCCAAGTGAGGTCAAACCTGGACTCTATGACAGAGAGGAACCGCACGGCTTGCGAGGGGTTCCAAGCCTCGTTTACATCCAGCATCAAGGCGGGATTAGTCGTATTTCGTGACAAGATATCCTTGACTATTCCCAAGCGTCGTAAAGCACCGGGTAAGTCGTTCCCGCCCTTTAACTTAGCCGCGACGAACCCGTGGTCGGCGAACTCCTCGTAAAGCGCCGCTAACTGCTCGTCCGAGAGAGGCGCATCAATGCCCGACGCATAGGCTGGAATGAACTTATCTCTTCCGCCTAGTAACCGCCACAGTGGTTCACCGGCCATCTTGGCCTTCAGGTCCCATAGGGCCATATCGACAGCGCCGATAGTACCGAAGGTCGCGCCTGCATGCCCCGTTTTGAATACGCTCGCAAGCATCCGATCATATAACACCGTGACTGACCGGGGGTCCTCCCCGTCAATGGCGCCAAAAACACGATCTATGTCTTGATGTGCGCCTATGCCTATGCCCTCCATCCCTTCGTCGGTTGTCAGTACCAGGACGGGTACAACCATGAGGTTGCTCCGAAACACGCCATTCGCATCACCGGTCTTGCGCCGCCGGTCGTGTTGGGTCAATATAGTCCTATGCCCGGTTATTTTCATCTGCCTTCCATTCATCTTGGGATCGGGTCGCACTAAACCTTGCTACAAAAATTGGGTGGCAACACGCATGAGCGCTTACCGCTCATCCAGGGTTGGAAGCGAAATAGATTGCGACGACACCGCGCTCGGGTTGAACGCTGAAGTCGCCGTGATGAGGGTCCGGAGCTCAACCTGGAGAAGGTAAGTCGAGCTAGAGGGAAGCATAACGACTGTGCAACTCCAGCGTCTCTGTTATGGGATCAGGGATATGGGCCCCTTTTTCGCTGTCAGCAAGGAGCGTTACAAGGATCGTCGGGTCCGGCAAAGTTCTCCTATCAGTTCACTCTTTTGTAGCGCCGGCGAGCATCCCCGTGACTAGCGCCCGCTGTGCGAAGAGGAAAACGATGAAAACCGGGGCCACCGCCACGAGGGCCGCCATTGCCAGCTCGGGTCGGAGGATCGGGCTGCTGGCGCCAGCCTGCGGGTTGAAAGCCGAGGCCGAAGATACGAGGTATTCCAGCGCGACGGGGAGCGGGTCACGCCTGTCGTTGTCGAACATCACATAAGGCAGGAAGAAGTTGGTCCAGTCGGCCACGAAAGCGAAGAACCCGACCAGGGCCACGACGGGCCGGGCCAAAGGCAGCGCGACCCGTCTGAAGACGTCCCACTCGCTCGCGCCGTCGACGCGGGCTGCGGCCAGCAGCTCCTTCGGGATCGTCGACGAGAAGAATATGTAGGCGAGGTAGACGCCGAATGGGAAAAAGCCAAAGGGGAGGACCACCGACCATCCGGTGTTCTCGAGGTGGGCGACGTTGACCTCCAAGAAGAGCGGCAACACGAGGGCGCTTGCGGGCATGATCATGACGAGGAGGGTGATGCTGAGAAGGACCCTCCGTCCCAGGAACTCGGTCAACGCCAGGCCGTAGCCGGCGGGTATAGCGCAAAGCAAGGCCAGCCCAACACCCAGCGCGGAGTACCAGGCTGAGTTCTCGAGCCACTTCACGATCTCGTGGGATTGGAAACTGTACAAGGCGTCCCACGTCCGCAGGAACTGGTGGACCGACCCGAAAGCGAAAGGGCCCTCGAACACGAGCTGGTGGTCGGTCTTTGTCGGGGCGATCAGCAGCCAGATGAGAGGGACGACGAAAAAGGCGGTAAACGCGAGCATCACGACGAACCAGACCAGCCTCGTGGCAACCCGGCGCCAGCTGGGCGTGCGCTGGGCCCGGCCGGCGGTCCGCACCGGGACCCCCGAGGTGCGAACGTCCGCTCCGAGCGGCGCCGGCGGCGCCGTTCCCTGGGTCATGTTCGAGGCCTCACTTCTAGTCGAGCTCGAAGAACTTCGAGCGGAAAACGAGCAGGCCCGCTGCTACCAACCCGACGAAGAGCAGGTCAACGGAGATCGCGGCGGCGTAGTTGAAGTTGTCCATCTGAGTGGCAAACCAGTAGGCGAGCTGGTTGGGAGACCAGTACGAGCTGATCGTGCCGAAGCTGGCGGGCTCCAAAAGGGTCGGCTCGACGATCAACTGGGTGCCTGTCGCGAAGGCGAGGATCAGCATGTAGACGACCCACTTTTTGATGAGGGGCAACTTCACGCGTAGGGCCAGTTGCAAGGCGTTGGCGCCGTCGATGCGGGCCGAATCGATGACTTCGTCCGAGATGTTGTTGAGGGCGCCGTTCATGACGACGATCCAGCCGCCCGCCCCAGTCCAGAAGGCGATCACCGCAAACACCGGTGGCAGGTGCTGGGGGAGTATGACCGATTGAAACCCGGCGAAGTGGAAGATCGACGAGAGAGCGAAGTGCCAGGGGCTCAGCTCGGGTTCGAGCATGAATGCCCATACGACCACGCTGGCGGCACCAGCGAGGGCGCCCGGGATGTAGAAGACAAAGCGGAACGCCGGTACTACCCGGCGGACCCCCCCGTGCAGCATGAGGGCCAGGAACAGGACCACCACGACCAGCATGGTGAGCCATATGGCCAGGTAGATGGCGATGTGTTCGAAAGCGGGGATGAATCGGTAGTCGCGTCCCGTCTTGAGGAAGTTCGATAGGCCCGCCCAATGCCACGGCTGGTTCGTTTTTGTGAACGCAAGGTAGAGCGCGTACAGCGTCGGGACGACTCCGAAAAGCAATAACAGCACCAGATACACGGACACGAAGATGTAGCCGGTGCGCTGGCGACCACCAGCCCGCCTGCGCCCGGCACGGCTTTGAGCTCGCGTCGGGGCGGGCAGGCTGATGGTGTGGGCCAAGGTCAAGTGTTAGCCTTTGACCTGGTAACCGTAGTTTTGCGCGCTATTGGCGATCGCGGTGGCCATAACGCTGAGCTGCGACGTGACGGTCGAACCGCTCACCAGGTTAGGAACCACATTTTGCCCCCAAAGTGAGAACACGTTCCAGGGGGTCTGGGACCAGTCGGGCCAGATTAGAGGGGCGGCGGCGGCGAACACTGGCGCCAGAGGCCTGGCGAAGAGCCCGCTCTTGTCCTGGATGGCGATCCAGCTCTTGGCGGCGGGAGCATACCCCGGGTAGCCCTGGGACTGGTCTTGCGACACCGTCGACGTGGCTAGACCGACCATCACCTTGGCGGCAGCCGCGAGCTGGGAACTATGCGAGGAAAGGATCCACAAGCCTCCGCCGACGTTCCCGGTCCACGTCTGCTTGGCACCCGCCCACTTCAGGGGGGCGGCCGCCTCGTAGGTGCCCTTGGGGGAGTTAAGGGCCGAACCCGGGCCCTCGAAGATGGCGCGCGAGTCGTAGGCCGGGCCGACGGTCAAGAGCACCTTACCGCCGTACTGCTTGGCGAACGTAGAGCCGAAGTCGTTGGCGATGGGCACCGACCCGTCTTTCAGCAGCGGGTCGAGCAACTTGGTCATGTTCGTGCAGTTGGGTCTTTCGGGTTGCTTTCCACGACGAAGGGTGCAACCACGTCGTTCAGGTGGCACTGGGCCGGTTGCAGGTAGATGTCTTCGTCCCAGGGGACGCCTTGCTCGCCGATGATGTAGCCCGGGTGGTGCTTGGCCACGTCCTCACCTATGGCTTGCCACTGCTGCCAGGTGGTCGGGATCGTGTACCCGAACTGCTTCATCAAAGGCACGTTCACCCAGAGCACGTCGAAGCCCAGGTCATTGCGCAGGCATTCGAGCTTCTTGCCGATCATGCAGGGGTCATTCACACCTGCCGTGAAGTTGTTGAGAATTGCATTAGAGACGAGCCCGTTATTAAGGGTTGCCGGGAAGTTGAACGGAGCTTGCCCCAGTGACTGGACGTCGTTTGCGTTCTCGGAGAACACGATGTCGGGCCACCCATGGCCGGTTCGGTTGTCGAGGCCGACCATGCTCTGGATGCTGCCATCGCCGCCCGACCCGCCGTCGAAGGTTACGACGTCGAGCTTGACGCTCGGGTTTGCCTGCTGCCAGGCGTGCACCATCGCCAAGCGGGCGGAGTCGACCCATACCACGATGGGTTTGGAGCTGGCGTTGGCGTGCGGTGATGCCGCGCTGACCCCGGTACCGAGGCCCATCGCGGTGCAGATTGCGAGACCGCTGGCAACCGCGCCGGCCCAGGTCCGCCGCGACGGCCGAGAAGACTGTTCCTTCATTCTTTTCCTTTCGATGTCAATCACGAGAAATCCCCTTAAAGAATTGGAGCGCGCGGCCGAGCGAAACCCCCCGGCCGTCACACCCTTCCGACCTGTCAGTTATCAGACATCAGTTATCTTATATCTGCGGATGTCGTTTCGCAAGTGGGTCTTGTCCGGTCAACCTGTCGGGGGTGGGTTGGTGGACGTTTGGACCTGGCCGCGTGGATGAGGCTTTTGACTGGGGCCACTGGGCGCCAAGCAATGTCCCACCGACCGAAGGTGGACTTCGCCCGCAATGGGCTTATGCGCATCGGTCGCGAGGTCATCTACGGGGCTGTCGCCCGCCAGCGACGTGGGGCCCTCTCTGACTTAGTTCCGCCAGCGACATAGGGCCCACCCTGGCGGAGGAGTGGACCCATCTCGGCGGGGATTAGCGCTCGGGCTTCGGGGTCGCTCTCGGCGGGCTGGCCACCGAGCGACCCCGCTGCAGTTGTAAACGTGCTCGACGCCAGCAGCCAGGCCGCCGCCCGCACTGTCAACCATCACTGCGATCCGGGTTGGGTCGACCCTAAGCTCGTCGACGTGGTCGAGCAACCAGAGCTGCCTGCAAAGCAATCTTCCACGTTTTGCCACAACTCGTTACCGTCGTAACGTACATCGACGTGTCATTCACGTCACTGGATGGCGGATAATGACGATCCCTGAAGGCTTCAACGAAACGCTCGGTCCGACGTCTACCCCGGTGAGCAACTCCAAGCCCCCAGCGCCTACTTCAAGCTCCCTCTCTTCGGCCGCGAAGTTAATAAGGAACTCGTACCGCCAGTTCGGCCCCGCTCGAACAACACGCTCGACCGCGAGCCCGCCTCGCGACGAGGTAGCGTCCCCACGGAGAGCGGGCACAAGATCAAAGAGATGGGCGGTAGTAGCAGCATCGAGTCGGGAGCCAACGTAGTAGGCACGCCCGTCACCGTAATTGCTCTCAACTACAATTGGCCTTCCCGATAGACCGCCGCCCGTAACACGAGCGAGAACCCGCCCCTCGCATTCTGCTATCACGTCTGCCCAGAAGACACCCCCTCCGCTCTCGCCAGTTTCCCACTTCAACTCGAGCGTCTCGCCGGACCGAAGAGGAGCGACATCGACCACGTCGCAACCCATGAGCGGTCGCAACGGCCCACCATAGGGCCCTAGGTACACCGAGTCACACTCATCTACGATTCCGGACCAAAAGGACGCTACGACGGTACCTCCCGCCTGCACATACGACACGAGGTTGGCCGCCTGGCCCGCGCTCAACAGGTAGAGGCTCGGGACAATCACCGCGTCGTAGCGATCGAGCCGCTCGTCTGGACTGCAGAAGTCGACCGTTACGCCTCTCTCGTAGAGTGGCCGGTAAACCCACAGCAGTTGGTCGGCGAGCAAGAGGTCCCTCGAAGGCTGTCCGGGAGCTTCGAGAGCCCACCAACTTGGCCAAGAGATCACCATTGCCACCTTGGCCTCGACGGGCGCATTTTCGAGCTCGTCAAGCGAAGCGAGCTCACTGCCTAGCTCGGTTACTTCTGCCCAAACGGGCGAGGCGGTACCTGCGTGGGACACCATTGCCGAGTGGAACTTCTCGGCTCCTGCCCGCGACGCGCGCCATTGGAAGAACAACACGCCGGTCGCACCCCGGGCCACCGCTTGGTAGCTCATAGCGCGCATGTGGCCGGGTTGTTTGGGCAGATTATGTGACCGCCAGTTGACCCGCGAGGCGCTCTGCTCCATGACCATCCACGGGACGTCTTTGTTGAGACCCCTTGACAGGTCATAATGCATGGCGCTGTACATTGGCCACTCCGGGTCGGCTGGGTCAGCGTAGTTGTCGGTCGACACGACATCTACGTGAGCAGCCCACTGGAAGTAGTCCAGCGGTCTATAGAAGCCCATGAAGTTGGTCGTCACAGCCAGATCTGGCCGCGCACTCTTCAGGATCGTCCGCTCTTCTAGGAACTCCTCCAAGAACGCGTCACTACAAAACCGCTTGTAGTCTAGATCCAACGACGGGTTGACGAACGCCGCGGTCATGCGGGGGGGCACCACTTCGTCGAGATCTGTATACGTCTGGCTCCAAAACGTCGTGCCCCACGCCGCGTTCAGATTGTCTAGCGAGCCATAGCGATGCGCCAGCCATTCCCGGAAAGCCTTCGCGTGATTGTCGCAGTAGCAGTATGGGACGTGGCAGGCATACTCGTTATGGACATGCCCCATCTCGACCGCCGGATGGCTGCCTACTTCAGCCGCGAGCCGAGCCACCATGGCCCTTGCTTTTGCGCGGTAGTTGGGACTGCAAACACAAATGGCCTGACGGCTGCCGTAACTGTAACGGCTGCCCGTCGGGTCGATCGGCAGGACGTCAGGGTACCGAGCGGAGAGCCAAGCAGGGGGGGCCGCTGTCGGGGTGGCCAGATCTACCCCGATCCCAGCACCAGCCAGCAGGTCGAGGACGTCCCGCAGCCAATCAAATGAGAACACGCCTTCCCTTGGTTCTAGCAGAGCCCAAGAGAATACACCGACCGTCACCAGGTCCACGCCAGCCTCCTGCATCAACTGAACGTCCTGTTCCCATACCTCTCGCGGCCACTGCTCGGGGTTGTAATCGCCGCCATAGCGGACCCGCATGCTCACGACCCGAAGCCCGAACCGCAGGACGGCTCCCGCACCCTGCTCATTGAATATTCTGCGGCCCGCCATCGTCTAGCAATGGCAGTGACCTCGCGCTGGCGAGTTGTCATTTCACAGACCCCAGGAGGAGACCAGAAATCATCTGACGCTGAAATACGAGGAAGATAGCGGCTGTTGGCAGCGCAGCCAGTACTGCCGCCGCGGCGATAACGTTCCAAGAGGTGATATTGAGTGTCTCGAAGTTGAACAAGAACACAGTGACCGGGAAGGTGCTGCTCGACTGCAATGTCGTTATCGCAAAGATGAAGTCGCTGAAGGTCCACGTAGCCGCTAGCGCGGCCAACCCGGCCAGTGCGGGTCGCACAAGAGGTAACACGATCCGCCAATAGATGCTTACCGGCGAAGCGCCATCGACATGGGCCGCGTCCGTCAACGCCTCAGGCAGGGAGCGCATGAACCCGTAGAGGACGAAGGTGTAAAAGCCCATCCCAAATCCGGTCTGCACAAGGATGGGAGCGATCAGGTGGTTGAAGATCCCCAGCGACTGGACCATCCTAACCACCGGCACAAGCACCACCTGCGGTGGGAGCAAGTTGCCAGTCAGCATCACCGCAACTATTGCCCGTCGTCCCGGGACCCGGTAGCGACTTAGCGCGAACGCCGCCATACTCGAGAGGAGCAATAAGGCCACGACGGTCGGTACCGTGATTATCGTGCTATTGAGCAAAGCCCGCCCCTCTCCCCCAGTCCCGTCGCCGTTAAGGGCCGTCGAGTATGCGCCCGTGGTAAAAGAATGAGGCGCAGCCCCGATGCCGTGCTCGATTATATCTGTGAACGATCTAAACGACACGATGACGGTGAACACGAGCGGGGCGCACCAAATCAGGCAGATCGGGGCCATGAGGAGGTGGAACCGCACGCGACGCGCCCCTGAGGACTGGCGCTCCCGCGGCATCCCTAACGAGCTCCCTTCACCATGCGTGAAACCAAGAACATAACGAAACCCACGGTCAGCAGGAATATCACGACGGCTATCGCTGAGGCATACCCCAGCTGCAGGTCACTAAAGGCCTCCATGTACATATCGATGCTCAGCAGCTGAGAGGCGTTGTTGGGCCCGCCGCCCGTCATGACCCAAACGATGTCAAAGGTCCGTAGAGAGTCGATCACGACGATGGCAAGAACGATCAGGTTGACTTCCCGCAGTTGCGGCAGTAAGACGAAGACGACTCTTTGCATGGCTGTTGCCCCGTCGACTTCAGACGCTTGAGCCAGTTCCGGGTCGGCGGCCTTCAGTCCCGCCAGGTACAGGACCATGATGTAACCAACCTCGTGCCAAACGGCAGCCACGAGCACGCAGTACAGGACCAGGTGGGGCTGGGCGAGCCACTGCTGCTCCAGACCTTTCAGCCCGATCGCTCCCAAGACCGTGTCCAGCGGGCCACCAGGCATATAGAACGTCTGCCAGAACAGCCCCGTCACGACGAGTGAGAATGCGAGCGGAAGATATATGAGCGCTCGGTACAACCCTACGCCGCGCCGTGGCCTGTCCAGGGCGAGTGCAAAGAAGAGCCCGAACAACAATGATAAGCCGCCGAAACCGACCACCCAAATACAGTTATCGACTAGGGCTTTGCCGAACACGGGATCGTGGAGCAATCCCCTATAATTGCCGGCGCCCACCCACACTTTCTTCCCAATACCATCCCAACGGGTGAAGGAGTAGTAGAAGGTGTTCAGGGCGGGCCACGCAACCCAGAAGGCCTCCATCGCGGCTCCAAGGCCCAAGAAGACCCAAATTACCGGCGGGACCCTTCTAAGACCGCTTCTTTCTGGGCTTGCACGATGCCGCCTCGGTGATCGTGGTCCTACGGCCCCCTCGCCTATCGCGACCATCGCGCTCCTCCTTTTGTACGTGCGGTGCCGCTAGAGGTCTCAAGGAACAACCTCTGTGCTCCCGACTCGCTTGCTTTGCCGAACCGGGACAGGTGCGCCCACATCCCTGGGGTGCACCTGCGCGGCTACTCCTTGCCCTAGCTACCTTGCTGCTGGAAGACCTTCATCGCGGCAGCTTGCCAGGTGGCAAGGATAGAGTCAATATTGCCCGGGCTCTCCCAGAAGGCCTCCATCGCATTATAGTTCGTGGTCTGGAGCGCATCGCTGCTGTCACGGTTGAAGAACTGGGTGACCGCCTTTGCTTGTTGCAGCATGGCAAGGCCTTTCTTCTCCATCGGCGTAAGAGGCACCTTCGCCGTCGGTGAGACTGGAAATGATGAGCTCTGGGAGACTGTCGAATAAATCTCCTGAGCTTGGTCGCTCACAAGGTACGCCAAAAGGTTCTTTGTTTCCTCGGGGTACTTAACCTTCGCCGGTGCGATATAGCCGTTGACTGGCGCTTCCTCAGCATCGGGAATATTTGGGTCGATTACCGGGAACTGGAAGAAGTCGAGGTCGCCTTGCAGGTTGTTCGGAATTAGACCGGTGATGAACGCCCCCATGAGGTACATAGCCGCCGTTCCCTGCACGATCGGTGTGGCTGCGTCCTGGTAGGCGTACGATGCACTGTTCGGGTCGAAGTAGCGAAGTATCTGGGCGAGAGTGACAAAGACGTTCTTCACTTGTGGGCTGTTGAAGGAGTGTTTTCCGTGGAGAAGGTCTAGGTGGAATTTAGCCCCGTTCAACCGTAGGTCCAGATAATCGAACCAGCCTACAAACGGCCACGGTTCTGGCGGTGCCGCCGACGTCACAAAGGGGTGGACGCCTTGTTTTTGGATTGTTTCGCAGACCTCGAGGAGCTGTGCCCAAGTCTTCGGCGGCGTGACCCCCAGCTTCTTGAACACGGACTTGCGATAGAAGACACCCCACCAGTAGTAGCTTTGTGGGACGAAGATTTTTCTGCCAAGGTCGTCTGTGGCCAAGACCTTCTGGGCGTTCGAGTAGTGGGCTAACTGTGTGTCCCATATACTGCTCAAGTCCAACAAGTAGCCCTTGTCTCCGAATTGCTGGCTCGTGTGGCCACCCCAGTACAAGATGGCGCTCGGGGGGTTCGACTCGGTGAGGTAAGTTGGGAGCTGCGGGACAAACACGGCGGCCGCCACTGTGTTCAGGGAAGCTGCGGCAGTACTGCTCATCGCTGCGTTATAGTCTTTGACGGTTTCTTGGAGTGCCTTTATTTCACCGGCATCGGTTAGGTTGTTCAGGATACTGAGATCCGGTTTGCTTGTCGCGAAACTGAGCCGCGTAGCTGCAGATGCCCCCTCTGTGTGCAACAAGGGCTCGAGCAGGCTGGCCGTTGTCGCGATAGCTCCGGCTTTGGCCGTTAGGCCAAGGAAGGATCTCCGCGTATACCCGGGTGTGGTGCTGTCTGTCACATCAACCTCCTGATTAGTTGTTGGAGTTAGGTTCCGTAGAGCTGTACAAGTGGTTCATGAATGATCGGGCAATGTTCTCGCGTGTCCGGCTGGGGGCGATATCGTCTTCAGGTCATGGTTGGAATACTTCACTCAAATGGTGCTGAAGCTCGGGAACTACAGCATGTTGGGCACCTCATAGAAACCTCGGGGCATCGAGATCGAAATACACCCGATATGGGTGGCGCTCTGGGAAGTCGTACAGGGGACGGAGGTCCCCGGCGGGTAGCGGGGCCGCACCCGGCGCGACGGGGCGAAAGGCCAGGCGCTGCCCGTCGCGGATGAGGAGAGAATCCCAGTCGACCATCTGCCACGGCACGGGGGCACTGAACGGGGTTGTCGAAACACCGTCCTGGGCCAACACGACGGGTCCGAAGCGCAGAGCAGCGCGGTTCGGGTGGAGGTGGTCAACGGGTAAAGCTATGAGGCGAGTTTCAAAGGTAATGGTGAGGATGTCGCCGGGTGCCCAGACCCGCCGCACGGCGAGCCATTTGCCGCCTTCCAGTGGATCGCTCACAGCGGACTGGTTGAGCTGCACGTACACCTGCTCCGACCAGGACGGTAACCGGAGCCAGAACGTTACCTCCTCCAGCGGGGCTTCAATGACACGGACCACCGACTGGTTCTCGTCCGGAAGCCGTGTCTGCTGCTCGATCACCAGGACCTGGCCCTGGATGTCAAGGCGCAATCGGGAGGGGACGTACAACGAGACGGCAATGCCGTCGTCGTCAACTGCGTGATAGATGAGATTTGTCACGAACGAGAACGCTTGGATGTACGTCCCGGAGCAGCAGGGCCAATCGTCCCAGTAGTGGCTTTTCGTCGCGCAACCCAGCCGGTAGTCGGCGTAGTAGGGGGAACGACCGTCTGGCCGTAGTGGCGGGGCCGCCAGAAGCCCGTTGTACAAGAGACGCTCTGGCCAGTCTAAATAACGCACATCCGATGTATGCCGCAGAAGTGCGCTACAGAGTTTGAAGACTGCCCACGCGCCGCACACGATCTCGGCCGTGTCCGTCCGCCACTCAAGAGCCTTACCTAAGCTGCCGTCGGCAGGGACCGTGAGCTCAGCGGGCCCATACCCACCGGTGGCGTAACACTGCGTCTCCACGAGCCAATCGTGGCCGTTCTGCAGGATGCGTAGGTAACGTGGGTCCTTGGAGTTCTCGAGCACTGCTGCCGCGCTGGCAAGAGTATTTACGTGACTGTACGCGTGTAACCAGACGGGAATATCCCAGGAGACCTCGGGACCGGAAGGGTCTAGGAACCTGTCCCAATAACTGTCGTAGTGCCATAACCGTGCGAAATCAGCCAGCGCCTCGTCGCCAGACGCTTCGAACCCGCGATAGAGGTTTTCAGGAAGCGTGTACCACTCCCTGGTTAGCTCGGTACCTGCTCCTGCAGGGTCATTTGGTACAGGGATTGGCCTGCTCATGTCGAAGGACGCCGCTCGGACGACCTTTGAGAGCAGCTCGGACGCTACGTCGTACCCCGCGTACACAAAGGTGTCGACCAGTCCGCAGACCAGCTTCTCCCAACCGTAAATGGCCATCGTGGTCTTCCCGGACTTGGGCAGAGTTGCGGCGTACCCGTCGACCAAGTCGACGGCCCGCGCAGCCAGGCTTGAGTCCTTCAGCACCCTGGACATGCGGGCTAGTCCACTCACCCATTGACCAAAGGTTGCCTCTGCGGTCTCGCTAGCCCAACCCGACAGCCCCGGACCGGGAGCGGGCAGCCCCGCGGCAACGCGGAATCCCTTGAGAACCCTATCTATTGGCAGTTCGCCATAAACCTCAGCTGCGTTGGCGACGTGGGCTACCAGCGGGCCATGGAACACTTCCACAGCACCCGAGTACCCAAGTTCACGTATGGCACCAGCTTTCGGCGTCGTCCATGTAACGAGGGTCTCTTCGACCAGCTCCCTAGCCACCCCTACCACGCTCCTCTCGTGGCGAGAGCATAACTAGGCCCCGAAGAGGTCGAACATGGGTTATCCGCGACTGGGGATGTAATAACGGTGTCACCCCAGGAGCGGATTAGACATGGTCGAAACGTGCAGCACACGGGATAGCACGTTGGCGTTGCCTGGGTTGCGGGCGACCTAATGATGTGTAAAACTATTCTCCCCAGGGGGGCGATGCCATGTTCGCTTGTTCAACGGGTGAGTGACCACCGGCCGTGCAGGCATACCGTCGTTGTTGGGGGTTTCCCGCGCGTCATTGACATAGGGCTGGTGCGCAACGTACTTGGCCATCCGAGGAGGCTGCTCGATTTCTGGGTGCTGGGTATAGTCACGGCCGGTCACATCGGACTTGAAGTCGGCGACGTCCGCGTAAAGATCGGGCTCGGTGACTACTACTTACTACCGAGGCGGGTAGCGCACGGCGGTCTCGACAACGACCCTTTTGACGCCGTTTTCTTTCATTTTCTGCCAGGCAACCGAGATGACGATCTGAGCTGGGAGCTTCCAATTATGGGGGAGTGCTCCCCGGCGCTCAATTACAGCGAACTACTGCGCTTTCTTGAGGCTAGCTTTCGAAGTGGGCTGATGTCGGGTGAGGAGCTTGGTGCTCAGCTCTGGGCGGTACTGGGCCAACTCGCCGTGATGCAGCGCCAAAAGGTGCTATTGCACGCTGACCCCAAAAGGGTCCTTGCCAGCGAGGTCCTGGAGTTTCTACGTGAGAACTTCTCCCAGGATTTACGTAGCTCGTCAATAGCTGCACAGCTTGGGTATAGCTACTCATATCTTGAAAGAGTGTTCCGCGCCAGTTTCGGCTGCAGTATCCACCAAGAACTGCTGAGGCTCCGGGTCCAGAACTCCGCGCATGCCCTGCAGATGGGCAAGCCGCTGAAGCACGCCGCCAAGGAGGCTGGCTTCAGCGACTATTATTACTTCTTGAAGGTGTTCAAAAGGGTCATGGGAACTCCTCCCGGCGCTTTTCAGGCTGCACACCGTACGGGTGACTAGGACGCCGTGCTTGGCCTTAGGGCTGACGACGCCGGCTGAGCATTGTGCGTCAGGCCCTAGTCGGACCATCCGGCCCGGGCTTACGTCTTCGGCGGAAGCCCACGTTCGGCTTGCGTGCGATTGTGGTTGGACTAGCGGAGCAGCTAGCAATCGATTACCGTCATCGTGTTGCACAGGTCAAGACACCGAGGGGTGCAGAGTGACCCCGTCAGGAACCGACTGGAGGCCAAGACGTTTTGCGCGGCGCCGGGGGTGCCGGTTCGGGCAACCGCCCCCCAGTTCGCCCTGCGCCACCCCGCCGTCACTGGAGTCGTCGTCGGTGCCCGCTCTGCCACAGAGGTCATCGACGACATGTGCGACCTCGACCGGGAACTTACGGCCGACCTCCGGAACGAGCTCGGCGCCAACTGAACAGTAACTCAGCCACGACCGTGCCAGGACCTATCGTCGACGCCCACTTTCACGTGTGGGACCCTGTCAAGCGTCAGCATGATTGGCTTCAGGGGGCCCCGCCGGAGTTGCGCCGCCGATTCGACATCGATGAGTTTGCGACCATCGCGAGGGCGTGCGGTGTCGGGGCCTCGGTGGTGGTCGAGGCCGTGGACACCCCGCAAGAAGCCCAAGACTTCGTCGAAGTGGCTGGTGCGAATAACTTGGTCGCTGGTGTCGTGGGCTGGGTCGACCTCGCGGCCGAAGATGTCGCCGACGCCATTGCTGCTTGGCGCCACGGCCCTGCCGGCGAGGTCCTGGTCGGCGCCTGTCCAATGAGACGTGGGGCAAGATCACTCTCACCGAACTGGTCGTACACGGCTGGGACATCGCCAAGGCCACTGGCCAGCCGTTCGACCTGCCGGAGCCGACACTTCGAGCGTGCCTTGACCGCGTGGCCATCTTCGTCCCGAATGCCACGATTCCGACCCTCTGGGGACCTCCCGTGGATGTCGCAACCGCCGTACCACTCCTTGTTCGAATCGTGGCGATCACTGGGCGCATCCCGTAAGGCGAGATTCAGCCTCTGTGTGGCTCAAACTTCGACTACTCCCTACCGTCCATGACCAACCGCCTCGATGTGACCGAAAGACCGATCGGCTTGTGGTATTCCCCGGGTCCCCTTTCAGACCGGCGACTGGGTGCCCGCGGGGATCCTCAGATGAGATTCTGCGTCAGCGTGGGGACCTTGGCCTCCGCAGCCATGGACTGACCGACTCATCTCTGGGCGCAGCACGCTAGGGCCACTACCATCGCGCTCGAACGCTGAGGTGCACTTTTGCTC
>Ga0302326_10011444_pt1 | contig 19108 bp, 21 predicted proteins | sample Palsa_T0_3_FD_202264 | JGI IMG/M metagenome (GOLD analysis project Ga0302326, IMG submission 202264) | Peat permafrost microbial communities from Stordalen Mire near Abisko, Sweden - Palsa_T0_3 | ecosystem: Environmental > Terrestrial > Soil > Palsa > Peat permafrost | place: Sweden: Abisko...
GAAATGTCCTGCCAGTCCGTGGCGCCAGGGCGCCGGACTTGGGGCTTGGTAAGCCGCCGCGGGTTCAGCATGTCCTGTTCGAGCGAGGAACCCTTGGGGCACAGCGTTCCGCGGTTGGTGGGATGATCGGGGTCGCCTTCGACGTGGATCACCTGCGGCGTGACATTCTTTGCCCGATCGCCGATCGTGTAAATGAGAACGCCGCATCCCACCGCGCAATAAGGACACGTCGAGCGCGTCTCGGCAGCGCGCGCAATCTTTAGCTCCTTGAGTTGTGCGTAGGCGGGCTTGAGGTCGAACCCGAAGACGGTGGCACCAACCGCGCCGACCGTTGCTGCCTTGAAGAAGTCTCTGCGAGTTGTCTGCATTGAAGAATCTCCGCATCCGGTCAGGAATCGTGGGACTCTTATTTCGCGCTATTCTAATCGATCTCTTTCGAATCCAGAAACAGGGCCGCCTTACAAATGGGTTGTGAAACTGAAACAGCGAGCGCGTAGCCGGCGTCGGGATAGCTCAACAGCATAGCGTTCGGCAGATGCTCGCCCGGCATATAGGAATCCCGAACCGGCATCATATTATCAAAAACCCTTTGCATAAACCGGCTGAATTTGGCATTTTCGATCCTTACGATGCCTCTGACATTTGTTGCGAAAACAATCTCCGGGGAAGCCGATCACCACCGATAGCATCAAAGAAATATGAGCCAGCAATATTCACGACGCGAGTTCCTCAAGCAAAGTTTTTGCTTCTCGGCACTGGCGCTCGGCCATAGGCTCGACACCCTCATTGCAGATGGCATTGGGACCAGGATAGAGTTTGCCCCCGGCGCGCACCATCTTCTTGCCTTTGGTGATTGGGGACAGGAGACCCATCAAAGCCAGCAGCGAGCGGTAGCGCGAGCCATGCGGGAATACGCTGCGAAACACAACATCCGCGTCGAAGTGCTCCTGCTGCTGGGAGACAACTGGTACGGCTCGTTGTCCGGAGGCGTCGATTCCAGCCGCTGGAAAGATCAGTTTGAAGACATCTATCCTGCCGGCGTGTTTCCCGGAAAATGTTACGCCGTGCTGGGCAATCACGATTACGAAAACCGTCCTGGCAGCAAAGCCGAAGCGGAACTCCAATATGCGGCGAAGGGAATGTCGCGCTGGACGATGCCCGCGAAGTGGTACAGTTTCTCCTTTCCTGAAAAGGATCCGTTGATTCGGTGGATTGCGCTCGACAGCAACCATCCCCATAGGAATTTCTTCTTCAATACTCCGACCCTGACGCATCAGGAGATGGACGCAGAGAACTTGTGGTTTCGGAATGAGCTTGGCCAATCGTCTTCGGCACTTTACACCGCCGTTATCGCGCACCATCCCATATTTTCTAACGGGGACCATGGCGACACGCCAAGTTTGATCCATGAGTGGGAGCCGCTGCTGCGCGAGCGAAAAGTCCATCTGTATATGAGCGGTCACGATCATGACCTGCAACACCTCGAGTTCGAGGAGAATCCCACCTCCTACGTGATCTCCGGGGGTGGAGGAGCCAGCTTGCGCAATCTTAAGCGGAGTCCCTCGGCGCGCGGTCCGTACGGCTTGAAGGTCGCGGGATTTACCCATATAGAAGTGAATCGCGAACGGATAGTCATTCGGCTTGTGGACAGCAATGGCAATGTGCTTCATGGCTTCCGCAAGACTCCCGCCGGCGAAGTCTTGCTAGGGTAAACTCGGCGGATTGGTTTTGCGATCAATGCCCACAAGCCGCCATGCTCCATTCTCTTCGTGGAAGTACGCCGTGGTTGAAAGATCTCCTTGTCCCTCGCTCGTGATTGTGCATCCTAAATACGCGCCTTTGGCTCCGGCGGTGAGTTCACTCGGAACCGTTGGCGAAAAGGAATCTGGTATCACCTTTTTTGCGCCAGTCTGATTATCGAGGTGGAACCACTCGTAGCGATAGGTAGGGGCGGCCGTGAAACGGTATCGAACCGCCAGGTTCTCGAAGCGTACTTCATCGTTTTCAATGCGCAGTTCTTCAACTGGCAGCACGCGTCGGAACCAGGCGCGGCCGATCGCATCCCGGCGCGCGATCAGCGTCTTCGTGATGTAATCAACGGCTTCCGGATTGCTGAACTGCCCTTGCTCGACGATGGCGCGAATCTCGTCGTCGGTAAATGTCATCACTTTCTTTGCGGCCCAATAGGCATCGGCGGGAAGCATCGCGCGAAACGCAGGGTTGGGATAGTTCTCCTTCCACTTCAGGGGATCGAATGCTTCGGCAGTAAAGTTTCCCACGCTCTTGAGCTCGCTCGGATAATGAACCGTCTCCCAGTCCGGAAAGTCCAGCCCAAAGGTAGAGACCTGTTTCAATTGCGCCTTGCTGGTTGGAAAGGTGAACTCACGACCGTGACGAGGATCCTTGGCGATGGTGCTGTCACTGCCGAAGAGCGCTCCAAAATCGAGAAGATAGTGGACGATTCGTGCTTCGGAGCCCGAACCGTCCAGTGCGTCCATCGAGTTCGCCGACTTCGCATCGGTGTGGTTGAGCCACGCAGCGAACACAGCCAGACCTCGCAGATCGCGCCGTTGCTGATGTGGGATCAGGTCGTTAGGGTCGTCGCTCCGGACGCCTTCATACAAGTGCGGCCCCATCAATTTGCCGTGGATGCTTAGACTGGCCATCACGCGTATCTGTCCATTCGGCAGGCGAGGAATTAAATTCAGCACCTTGCGCCAGTCCTGTTCGCGCATTGGGTGCTTCTTGCCCGAAGGTTCGGTAATGCTGGCCTTGGGAGAGAGTTGAAACTTCTCAGGGTTGGCGGTGAGGATGTAGTTCTCAGGGGTGTTGTATCCGATCGCGTAGAAAAAAAGGGCTCCCACCACGTCCGAGGCCGTCGCCATCTCCAGATTTGAGGGCGGATCAGCCTTTACAAAGAACGTGTGCCCGCGACCGTCAAGCATACGAAAGCCAGGAGACACGCCTTCCGTCTTCGCGGCCACCACAGTAAATGGAGGTACCGGACCGCCGCTGCTTCGCGCACCGCGCTGCAACTCTTCGCGAGTCATCCGCCGGAGATCGCGATTGGTATACCAACTCGAATCCGGAACCTCTCCCAGGGTGTTGGTCCCCAGTGACGGAGTAGGTGCCGGCATTTTATAGCGGATTGAATTGTGGGCAAAATCGTAGAGGTCATCAACCTCCTGAGGTTTGATTTGAAGCGGAAGCGGAACCTCAGGAATGTGGGTGATGGGGTCGTCCGGAAGAAAGCGCGGACCCTGCGCCGCCGCACCTCCGACGAGAGCTACGCTCGCTAGAAGGAATGATGCAATGGTCCGAAGATGGGATTGAAGACAAACCATACGTGAACTCCTTCTGGCGAAACGCCGAGATCGAACCGCATGAATGTCGCTTCCTTGTTCTTGAAGCGGAATCCGATGCCGCCATCGCCCCGTGCATCACGAAAGCCGATCAACCCCGGCCTCTGGTAGATGTTCCCTCCATCCGCAAAGACCGCCATCTCCACTGTCTCGGCCACAGACCACCGGTACTCGGCGCTCACCAGCGAAGAGTCGTTTCCATAGAAGCGGTAACGGTCGTAGCCGCGGAGATCGTCGGGACTCCCCAGCGTAGGTTGCAAATAGAATGGGACTTGCTGGTTATTCTGGACAAATGTAGTTTCATTGCGGGCGCGGAACGCGAGAGTCCGCATGCCGTTCGCGAAGGTGAAATAGTATTCCGCCTGCGTGTCAAACAAATCAAAAGAATAGGCGTGCCAGGTCTTGTCCCAGAATTGTGTGTTCTCAGCTTGAAACCTGAACCCGGAGGGATTGCTGAATCCCTGTTTCGTGAAGTCGAGGTGAACGAATCCGGTTCCAGTGATGAATTGGGGCTGCCGGAAGAGTCCGGGAATGCTGTCTCCGGCGTAAACAGTGGTCGTCGGATCGGATAAACGGCCGGGACCGATGTGCACGAGCAGGCCGCCGACGCGGTAACCCAATGTCAGCCGATTGCCGCCTAAATGCACCGCGCCTTCGCCGTGTGCCGTGGTGAATTCACGACGGAAGTTGCTCTTGCCACTTTCCGAACTGTTGGGTCCTTCCCCGTAGAAAAAGACCGACGCCGCATCCTCGTACGCTGCATCGAGCCGGGTGCTGAGATGACCATCGAAAAGCGACGGAGTCTCGATCGAGGTCTGCCCGCGCCACCAGAGCTTGGTCGACCCCACCGCGGAAATGTCGGTCACCAGATTGTCGCGGAGCAGGTCGCGGCGCGCATACTGAGGGCCGAGTGCAAAACCGCCGCCGGTGGGCAAGCCTCCTACCATCAGGCCCAGGCCGTTGGGCGGAATGAACAGCGGGTCGATAACTTTTTGCTCGGTGGTGAGGAAGATTCTTTCGCCGCGCGGCAACTCCAGCGGGACGAGGTGTTGCGCCTTTTCGTTTTCGGCGGCCGTGATCTGTTCGGTTCGCGTCATCGGAGGGTCGGGCGCTTCCGAACTTTGTTGTGCTCGGGCCCCAGGGGAGTAGCCAATAAATAAGATGAACAGCAACAATAAATGCGGGAATCCTCGTGGAATGACAAACACCCGGCGACCAGAATTGTCTCTAACCACAGGTCACTCCTCGGAAACGCCATCGGCAAACGCGCCCTGGCTAGCACCGAACCCGCGAAGAGTTCAACTTCGCATTCGCGCGATCGCTGGCATGCATGAAGCAACAAACATGCCAAACCCGTGCGGCGCTAGGCGGTTGAATTTAAGGTGTGGCTGATAAAGGAGATGGGAGCGATCGCTGAGATGCCGGGAACGTCGAGTGAAATCGAGTCAGTGATATGACGCGTGTCGAAATTTGGACATCTGCCAAAACCCGTATCGGGCCGCGCCGAGAATCGAACGCTAGGATTCTGTCTAACTTCCTCCGCCTGCATCAACTTAGCCATTTCCAGTGCGTGAGGCGGCTAGCAATCAGTTTGGCACCCTCCATGCTTGTACCCGCGCAGATGAGACGACAGCCCTTATCTCCAAGACGCACACGACAGGCAAACGGGTGCTTCGGATAGAGGTTAAAGGGCAAATTCGAGCATGATGACGGTTAAGTCAGAAAAGAGTCCGCTTGAGAGGCTGCTCTCGGTTGTGAGCGATGTCCGGCCGGGTGAAAGCCTGGCAGTTTTGCTTCTGACGTTCAACCTTGCTCTACTTCTGGGCGCCTATTACCTGCTCAAGACGGTGCGGGAATCTTTGATCCTGGCGGAGAGCGGTGCCGAGGTGAAAGCCTACTCGTCCGCCGCTCAGGCAATTGTCTTGCTCGGCGTTGTCCCGCTGTATGGTTGGATCGCCACTCGTCTGAATCGAAACCGGCTCATCCGTTGGACCACTTTGTTCTTTGCCTCAAACCTTATTGTCTTCTTCTTTATCGGGCGCGCTGGGCTTCGCGAAGGGGTCGTCTACTACATCTGGGTCGGCATCTTTAACGTCTTCATCGTGGCGCAGTTGTGGGCCTTTGCTGCCGACCTGTTTACCGAGGAGCAGGGAAAGAGGCTGTTTCCACTGCTGGGAATTGGTGCATCGGTCGGTGCGGTAGGTGGGGCGTGGGCCGCGGGCAAGCTGATTGGACCTCTGGGTCCATACAACCTCATGCTTATCTCTGCCTTGCTCTTTGTGTTTGTGCCCTGATGTCCCGCCTTGCGGCGCAAGTGGTCACCAACAAACAAGGAGAAACGCAAAGCCGGAAGAATACCGAACCGCTTGGCAGGGAAGGAGGATTTCAATTGATCCTTTCGGATCCCTACCTGCGTTTGATCGCGATTCTCGTAGTCCTGCTCAACATCGTGATTGGCTCAGGCGACTTCATTTTTGGCAAGCTGCTGGTCGTTCACGCTAGCGAGGCGGTCGGTACCGCCGCTAATCTCCTGAAGGCTAGAAAAGCCTACATCGGCGCATTCTATGCAAATTACTACGGGTGGATAAACCTGGTCAGCTTTCTGATTCAAACTTTTCTGGTTTCACGTATCTTCAAGCGCATCGGGGTACGCGCTTCTCTCTTTGTGCTTCCGGCGATTTCCCTCGCTACATTTCTGTCGATTCTGGCCTATCCTGTGCTTGGCGTTGTCCGGGTCTTAAAGATCGGCGAGAACTCTGCGAACTATTCTTTGCAAAACACCGTAAGGCAGGCGCTCCTGTTGCCGACTTCACGGGAGGCGAAGTACAAAGCCAATGCGGCCATCGACACCTTCTGCGTTCGATTGGGCGACGTGCTTCAGGCCGCTGTAATCTTTGTCGGATCCACATTACATTTCGGCGTTCGATCTTTCGCTGCGGTGAGTCTGGTGATGACGGTCGCATGGATCTTCGTCGCAATTCGCCTCTATCAGCAGCCCGAACATTCGAGCCGCGCTCCGCGATTGGAGCATCCGTTGCCGCCCGTCGTACTTCAGGGAGCGGCTTCGCCCGCGTCCGAGGCGCCGCTTCAGTGACTTTCAAATGGCATTAACGCCCCGGTGACCTCCGCAGGAATACTGTCACCGTGTTCTTATCCGCTGCCGGTCGAAATTCACAAAAAGTGCTCAGGATATACTCTGTGCCTGCAGAGCCGTATATGAACCCAGCCAGTCGGTTGAGCGCTCCCTCATCTTCATCCGCTCCCTCAGCGGCCGCCAAACGGCTCGTGCCGTGGCTCGTAGCCGTGGCTTTTTTTATGGAGTCGCTGGATACAACGATTCTCAGCACCGCGGTCCCCGCCATCTCTTCTGCGCTCGGCGTCGCACCCCTCAGCATGAAGGCCGTGCTGGCAAGTTATACGCTCAGTTTGGCGGTCTTCATCCCCATCAGTGGCTGGATGGCGGACCGCTTCGGAACCCGCCGTGTTTTCGCATCTGCGATTGGCATATTCACTCTGGGGTCGTTTCTGTGCGGAATATCAAGTCACATTCACGTTCTAGTCGCCTGCCGGATCCTGCAAGGTTGCGGCGGCGCGATGATGGTGCCGGTCGGCCGCCTCACTCTGGTGCGGACGTTCGCCAAGTCGGATCTGTTGCGCACCATGAGCTTTGTTTCTATACCAGCCCTGGTGGCTCCCATGCTCGGGCCCATCGCCGGTGGCCTCATCGTCGGTTATCTTCAGTGGCGCTACATTTTCTTCCTTAATATTCCAATTGGACTCACGGGTCTGGTCCTGGTGTACCTGCATCTGCCCGACTTTCGCGAACAGCACACCCCTCCGCTCGATATTGTCGGCCTCGTCCTCTTCGGCACCGGCATCTCGTTATTGTCTTATGTGCTGGAGATATTCGGCGAACACACTCTCGGTGCAGCCGGCATGTCGGGGCTGCTGGGTTTGTCCGTCGCCTTGCTTGCGGGATATGGAATCCACGGGAGCAATCTTCAATCCCCTTTGCTGAAGCTCAAATTATTCAGGATTCGCACCTTCCGCGCCGCCGTAAGCGGCAGCTTCTTCACCCGTATCGGCTTGGGGGGAGTGCCGTTTCTGCTGCCGCTCCTTTACCAGGTCGGCCTGGGCTTCACCCCGATCCAATCCGGACTGTTGGTTATGCCTCAAGCCATCGCTTCCATGTGCATGAAGGCAATGATGCCGAGTATTCTGCGTCGTGTTGGCTATCGAGGCGTTCTCATCTCAAACACCCTGATTCTCGGTGTTCTTTTGATGGGGTTTGCGACGATCGGACTCCGAACGCACCTTTGGGTGATCGTGTTGCTCGCATTACTCTTTGGAGCGTTCACGTCGCTGCAATACTCGAGTATGAACACGCTGGTATTCGCGGACATCTCGGAAGAAGATGCCAGCAGCGCCAGTTCCATCGCCAGCACAGTGCAGCAGATGTCGATCAGCTTCGGTGTAGCGGCGGCGGGTCTAACCACAGCGTTTTTTGTTCCCAGCGTCCACTCCGATCCCGCCAGGATGGTTCATGGAATCCACAAAGCTCTCATTGCTCTCGGGATATTGACCATCTTATCCACCATTGTCTTCTGGGGTTTGAAGAGCGGAGACGGGGACGATGTGAGCCTGCACAACGTTCTTCACTAGGGAGGGACGACTTAACGCGCCGAGAGTTGGAAAACCATGCCGTCACGCGATTCAGAAAGCTACTTCGAATCTGCGACCAGCACGACACAAGCGCCGTCCCAGGACTCTTTTCCCGAGGACGCCGGTGCAGTGGTATTTAGCGGCATCACTCCAATGTTCTTCGAGCTGAGATGAAACCGCTTTTCGAGATAGTGAGCAATAATCAGAGAACGAGACCGGGATATGACCATTTCATCGGCGGCTGAGGCCTGGTTGGAATAGCCTTCAACTACGATTGGCCGGTCGGCTGCCGAATCCTTGGCAGTGCCGATGATCTGATCGATCTCCTGCTCACCGGTGGCCGACAATATCTCGTTACCGTTCGAGTCTTTCCCGAACGCATCTGCTGCGTTGAGCCATGCGCGCCGATTGTTCTGGTTGTTAAAGTAGGGGTTGGCGCGATACTGGTCGGGCGTTAAATGTTTAAGGCTATAGTAGCCTCGTTTCTTGAAAAATCCCCGAAAGAAGAACTCATGTTTGAGCGCTTCAGTATCGTCCGCCATATTCGCCGTCGCCAGGTTTATGTTTGAGAATGTTTCCCTAAGGTTCTGTGCCGCGTTCTCGCCCGAGCGATCGGGTCCCAGCGCGTCGTTCAGCGTGAGATTGATTTGCTGCGAGGTTTGGGCGAGCTGCCGCGACACGTCCTTCGTGTTGTTCAGTGTTTCTTCAGCTTTTCCAAAGAGATCGCGCGATTGGAAGTCCGCCATCACCTGCTTGGCTTGGATTGATACCTGATTCAGATTGGCAGCAGCCTGCTGTGCGTTTCCTACGGCATCTCTCACCGTGTTCGCCGTCTGCTGATCGTCGAGCAACATGCCCACCGTCCCTTTGCCGTCTCGTATACCGGTGACGATTCCATTTGTGTTATTGACCGTCGCGGTGATGGCATCGAGTGTACCGTCGGCTTTCGTTCTTATGTCTCCGATCGCGGCGTTCGCCTGGTCCATGATTCCTGTCACTTTTTCGATCACGGCCGAAAGTTCGATCGGTTCTTTGGCGGGCAGAGTCGCTCCGTTCACTGCCTCCGGTTGTTGATCGCTGCCTCCGTGAATCAGCAGGAATTTGTCGCCCACCAGGCCGTCGGATTCCACGGTCACAAACGAATCGTCGCGAATAAGATCGCGAAGTTTGGTATCGACGCGCAACTTCAGCCGGAACTTGTCCGAAGGCCGGGCCGGAATCTCGATATTGAGGACTTGACCGGCTTCGTAGCCTGACACGCGCACTTTAGAACCGGGAGAAATTCCATTCACGTTATTCAGTTTCGTAACGAACTCCACGTGATGAACGAACGCCTTCTGGCGGTTTCCAATCAGGAACAAGCCTGCGCTGAACAACACCACGGCAGAAAGGACGAATACTCCCACGACGCCATAATTGAGTTTCATTCAGCACTCCGCTATCAGTTCACGCACGACCTCGTGATCGCTTTTGTCTAATTCGCCGGCTGTGCCAAAGCCAATCAGGCAGCCTCGGTCAAGTATGGCAATGCAGTCGCCGACTCTTCGTGCACCCCGCACATCGTGGGTAACGATCACAAGCGTCGCCCCATATTCCTTCTTTACCTTCAGCAGCAGTTCGTCAATCTCCGAGGCAGTAATCCGGTCGAGTCCGCTGCTGGGTTCGTCCACCAGCAATAGTTTCGGACGCAGAACGAGCGCTCTGGCCAGCCCGGCGCGCTTGCGCATTCCTCCTGAAAGCTCGGAAGGCATCTTGCCCTTGTCCAGATCAAGACCCACACGTTCCAGCGTCTCGTCTACGGCTCGCTCAATCTCTGCCGGAGATTTCGACTTATCCAGACGGCGCAGCGGCAGAGCAAGATTGTCCCCAAGGGTGAACGAGTCAAGCAGAGCGGCGCTTTGAAAAAGAAAGCCCATGTGGCGCCGCACCCGCGACAGATCTTCCTCGCCGGAGTGAGCGATATCCTCCGCCCCAATGCAAACCTTGCCACTGTCCGGCCTAAGCAAGCCAATCATCAGCTTCAGGCTGGTGCTCTTGCCGGTGCCGCTGCGGCCCATAATGCAAAGTGCCTCGCCTTGACCCACCTTGAACGACACGTCGTCGAGAACCTTTCTGTTTCCAAACGTCTTGCAGACGTGTTCGAATTCAACTGCGGCCTCGTCGCTCATATGGCGTCTCTTGGAAAGAGAAAGAAGATCGCTTTCACGAGAATCACATCTGTCAGGATGATCAGAAGGGAGGACAGAACCACGCTGTTGGTAGCCGCGCGCTGCACTCCTTCGGACCCTTCATCGGTCGTGTATCCAAAAAATCCCGACACGGTGCCGATGATTAAGCCGAAAACGCCAGTCTTGAGCGTCGGCGGAATGAAGTTGGCCCACTCCACCGTCTTAAAAGCCCGATCGAGATAGAGTTGCAGGGAGATGTGCGCGGCCAGGCGCTCGGCGATAAAACCTCCAATCAAACTGGTGAAATCCATGTAAAGAGTCAACATCGGCAGGATCAGGATGCAGGCGACAATCCGCGTCACTACCAGCATTTTGAAGGAATCAATCGACAAAGACTCGATTGCGTCGATCTGCTCGGTCACGCGCATATTCGCGATCCCCGCGCCAATGCCCGCGCCTACTCTTCCCGCCACCAGCAGTCCCGTAATCAGCGGCCCTAATTCATTGAAGAACGAAGCCGATTGCAGGCTTGGGATCATCGCTTCGGCGCCGAACCGCACCAGCGTGCTGCGGGTATGCAGAGACAGTACAATGCCGAGGGCCAAACCAGCGGCTGAGACCAGCGGCAGTGATCGCCACCCGATCTCCTCGATCTCATGGACAAAGAACTCCCATTCAAAGGGTGGCCGAAATGCTTCCCACAACCCTTTCAGACCGAAGCAGCTCACCTCACCGATAAACGCGAAAAATTTCTTCATCCCGACATTCCCTTAGCAACCTCGCAGCATCGCCGGGCACGCAGATAGCTTTCAGGGTGGCGAAAAAGCCCCGACGATACAGTTCAATCCTTTAAACCCAGCTCAGCGCAAATACCGAAGGGCACACGGCTTGCCAAAGCTCAACCGGCTGCAAAGCCGGTCGATCTTGTTGAGTTGCTGATCGTTGACGCTGCGGGGCCGTTGACAGCGCTATTACGCGGGATGACCAAACGGATGATCAGAAGGCAGAAATTTGACGTTTGCCAGACCTCCGTCACAGGAGTGGCCCCAAAACAACCCCGCCATCGCCCGCATTTCCCGACAAAGTCAGTCCACGGGAACGCCGCTTCGCGATGCCCAAGTGCGAAGCGAAGGACGTAATGTTAGCCTGTCATTGGGAGAATCCCGACTGACAGTTCTGAATCAACAGATCCAGACGTGGGTCGACCAGCTCCGCTCTGGCGACCTTCGCGCGCTGGCTCGCGCGATTTCAATCGTGGAAAATCGCGCGCCGGGATGGTCCGAGCTGCTGAAGGCCCTGTTCCCGCACAGCGGAAAGGCTCGTGTGCTCGGGCTGACGGGGCCGCCGGGAGCGGGGAAGAGCACCTTGGTCGACCAGCTGGCCCGCTTCTATCGCGGAGACAAAGCTAAGAATAAAGATAAAGATGAAGCTGTCAAACCCGACCGTACAGTCGGTATTATCGCCGTCGATCCCACCAGTCCCTACACCGGCGGAGCGATTCTTGGCGACCGCATCCGCATGCAGGAACATTTCTCCGATCCCGGGATTTATATTCGCAGCATGGCGACCCGAGGCTCACTCGGCGGACTGGCACGCACCACAGCCGATGTGGTCACAGTGCTGGACGCTTCCGGACGCGACCTCATCATGATTGAGACTGTGGGCGTAGGCCAGGATGAAGTGGACATCGTGCGGCTGGCCGATGTCACAATTCTCATCCTGGTCCCGGGCATGGGCGATGACGTGCAAACCATCAAGGCCGGCATCATGGAGATAGCCGACATATTTGTGATCAACAAAAGCGACCGTGATGGCGCGGAGAACGTCGAGCGCGAAATCCGCGCGCTGCAATCGCTCGCCACGCGCCGCGATGGCTGGACTCCGCCCATCGTCAAGACCGTCGCCAGTGAAGGAATCGGCGTGCAGGAGCTGGCCGCGGCCATCGCAACTTACGAAGCATATCTGCAGAAAAATAATCTGGCGCTGAACAAGAGCGTCGAGAACTGGCAGGAGCGCCTCGTCGAGATGCTGCGCGACGCCATGCTCGAGAAGGCGCGGGCCCAGCTCGGGGATGGCAATCTGGCGCGCCTGGCGGCGGAAGTAGCCGAGCACAAACGCGACCCCTATACCTTGGTTGAAGAGATCGCGGGGAAGTTGGGGAGAGTATAGTCACTATCCGTGCGAATGTTAGCCGACAATTCTAAGCGCGAAGGAGCCATCGAGAGGTGGATGCTAAGCACCGCCCATGACGGTGGCATTCGCCGGCATGACGATTTGCACATTGATAAGATTGATCCTGCCTGGAAAGATCGAGGTCTTTGGGTTGAAGGAGGCCTGGAAGCGTTCCGTGTAGCGAAGATCTTACGTGACCGGAGCGGGCTTCCATTTACTGTCGCTCTTGCTTTTTCGCTTGTGTCCGGCAGCCAGCCGCGCGGCATTGATTTCCGGACCCGAAAGGAGCTCGAGGAAAGATTGAACTCGTCGCCTCCCTCTTTGTTCCTATTTCAGCGGGGCGAAGAGCCGAGAGGCCAGATGGTTCCGGGCAATCCGGCTCAGGACCTGGATCCCTCAGCTTTCACCATTCAGCCAGCGGGTGCCCCTTGCTATTACCTGGAATTCCGGCAACAAAACACGGAAGAGTACTGTCGCAGTGTCTTCGTTGAGGGCTGAGGAAACTAATGGCTCAAATCGACCACATCGGCATCGCGGTGAAATCCCTGGCGGCGGCGAAATCGATTTACGAAAAGCTTGGCCTGAGTGTCTCTCCCGAAGAGAACGTAGAACAGGAGCAGGTGCGGGTTGTGATGATTCCCGTAGGCGAGAGCCGGTTGGAATTGTTGGAAGCGACTTCGCACGATTCCACCATCGCGAAGTTTATCGAGAAGCGTGGCGAAGGATTGCATCATGTCTGCCTTCGCGTTCCGGATTTGCCGGCGGCCGTCGAGCGTCTGAAGAAAGACGGCGTGCGCCTGGTCTCGCAGCAGATCAAGATCGGCGCCGGTGGCCACAGATATGTGTTCGTGCATCCATCGAGCGCGGGTGGTGTGTTGCTGGAACTGGTGGAGTCCCAGGAATCGCAGCCATGACGTCGAGATCGCAGGTTGAAGAAGAGATTGCCGAGATTGTGAATCGCGAGACCCGGGCATGGGACACCAGGGATGTCGATCTGCTGATCACAATCTTTCATCCGGATATGGTTTGGCCCTGGCCGCCCGACAGCCATGCTCACGATCCCGCAGATTGGGTGCTGCTCCTCGGGCGATTCGATGCACCGCGCTGGAAAAAAGGCTGGCAGGAGTTGTTTGACACCCATGACCTCATCCATAACCGCCGCCAAATAATGAAAATCCAGGTCTCCGAACAATGCGACGGAGCCTTCGCGGTCGTCGACGTCGATACTTTGTGGCGTGACCGCGGCGGCAAGGATTTCCACTGGAAAGGCCGCGCGTGCAAGGTGTACAGCCGCGTAGGCAAAGATTGGAAGATGACTATGCACACCGGTCTTCTCGAATACTAGACGCACCGCAAACTCCCACGGATTTGTTAAGAACGGATCTGTTTAAGAGCAGATAAAATCCGCAAATGCTTCTTCTCGCCATCGATACGTCCGGGAAACAGGGCAGCATCGCCCTGGCGCGTGCCGGCGAGCGATCTAAAGATAGCGACAGAGACGATCTCGCGGTGATCGAAATCGTGCCGCTGACCGGCGGCACTTTTTCTGCGCAACTCGTTCCTCAAATCGCGGCGCTCCTCGCCAGTCACGGACTCAACAAGCGCGATATCGCCGCCTTTGCCGTGGCCGCAGGGCCGGGATCATTCACCGGCCTTCGCATCGGCCTGGCGGCGGTCAAGGGCTTGGCTGAGGTATTCGACAAGCCGATTGCCGCAGTTTCGCTGCTGGAAGTCTGCGCCCTCAGCAGCGGCGTGCAGGGCAAAATCATGGCCGCGCTGGATGCGGGCCGCACTGACGTCTACGTCGGCGAGTACGAAATGCCCGCAAGCCCAGGCCAGGTGCAGCGAGAGCGCATCTTGACGCGAAGTGACTTTCTTTCCCAGGCGAAGGGATGGACAGTTGTGACTCCAGATTCCATTGTCGCCGAAGCGGCAAACGCCGCCGGACTGACCGTCACGACTCTCGCCCCAGTCTCTGCCGCGGCGATCGCACGTTTAGGATGGCGCAAGATTTGCTCAGGTGAGTCGGTCACCCCTGAGCAGTTAGACGCAAACTACATCCGCCGCACCGACGCGGAGATGCTCGAGAAAAGCAGGTCCTAGCTTGCGCATTCGCCCGGCAAATGTCGCGGATGTTCCCGCCATGATCGCACTCGAGCGCGACGCTTCAGCCGCCGCTCACTGGTCCCGCGATCGGTATGAAGCCATATTCGTCGAAGCCAAGTTCGTCGAAGGCACGTTCGTCGCCGCAGGCGCAGAGCGGCAGCCCGCGCGCTTCGCATGGGTAGTTGAACGAGAAAGAGAAGATTCGGAGAGCCTCTCCGGCGAGGGGATTCTTGCCTTCCTTGTAGCGCACCGGATCAGCGCCGAGTGGGAACTGGAAAACATCGTGGTCGCGGAACCCGCCCGCCGCCAGGGCATAGGCGCGCTCCTGCTGAGTGAGTTGATCGCCCACGCCCGGGCAGAAAACGCCGCCGCCATATTTCTGGAAGTCCGGGCATCGAATCACCAAGCTCGCGCCCTTTATCGCAACGCGGGATTCCTCGAAACTGGCCTGCGAGAGAGTTACTACGCAAATCCTCCCGAGGATGCAATCCTATGTAGCCTGGGCTTGTATTAAGTCTTTCTCATAACGAGACTGCACCACAATTCGGCATTGAATCGTTTTTGGTGCTGTGGTAAGTTCTAGCCAGAAACCCCGGTTGGAGGTCCACTGGATGCTGACTCAGAGCGACACTCTCCTGAGCAATCACGATGAATTTCGCAAGTTGGCTCAGGAGCACCTGCAGTATTCCACTCGTCTTGATTCTCTCACTCAAAAACGTTATCTCAGCGAAGACGAAAAGCTCGAGGAAGTCCGGCTGAAGAAACTGAAGCTCCGGCTCAAAGACCAGATGCAATCGATTGAGCGGCAGTTTCGGCAGCAGTTCGGAACCCACGTAGCATAGTTTTTTTGGCCATTCGATGGCGGCCGTCGCCGCTACGGGCATCCTGCATCTACTCACTGGCGCTCAGTGGCGCCTTTCTTTCTTTGGACTTACGCACTTTCTCCTCTAACTGAAACCGGCCGTGCTTCGCTCTGCTCTATAATGGGAATCTGTTCCCATGGTTCGCGATGGCTACTATTACGCGTTGGCCTTGATTGCCGCGGCCGGTCTGGTGGGCTGGTTCTCCCGACCTGCCTGGGCTTGGGCCGTAGTCCCACTGTTGCTCGCGGTGTTTTTCCTCTGGTTCTTTCGCGACCCCGAGCGCGTTATCCCGGATTCGCCGGGAGCCGTGGTCTCACCTGGGGATGGAAAGATCACAGACGTGTCCACCGTTACGGCCGGCGGTGAGAAAAAGCTTCGCATCAGCATCTTCCTGAGTGTCTTCGACGTGCACGTCAACCGCTCTCCGATCGCTGGTATCGTCAGCGAAGTTCGCTATCAGCGCGGGAACTTCCTGAACGCGATGAATCAGTTGTCTGCCGACCAGAACGAGCAGAATATTGTCCGCGTCGAAGGCGACGGTCACGTTGTCGTCTTCAAGCAGATCGCCGGCCTGCTGGCGCGCAGAATCGTCTTTTATCCCAAGGTGGGGAATCTCCTGCAGCGCGGCCAGCGCGTAGGCTTGATTAAGTTTGGTTCCCGCGTGGATGTATTGTTCGATCCCTCGGCTGCGTTGCAGGTAAAAGTGGGCGACCGGGTTCGCGGCGGCGCCAGCGTGCTGGCCTACTTGCAGCCGAAAGCGGAACTGGCAAGCGCCGGCAGTCACTCCACCCGTGCAGGGGCACGCTGATGGACCTTCCCAATCCAAATCGCAGGCAAGGCGACCGGCGTCCCCGCCGCATGCGCAAAGGAATGTACATTCTCCCGTCCCTGTTCACGACGGGAAATATGGCGGCAGGCTTCTACGCCATCCTTGAAGTCGTCCACGCCACTGCCGCCACCTACTGGCACTTGGATAATGCGGCCATAGCCATCGGCTTTGCGGTTCTGTTCGATGGCCTCGATGGCCGCGTCGCTCGCATGACCGGAACCAGCAGCGACTTTGGCAAAGAACTCGATTCCCTGGCGGACGTGATCACGTTTGGCGTTGCCCCGGCGATGCTGGCCTGGACGTGGGGATTCCATCTGCTGCCCCCAGTCGCGCTCGCCGATTGGCAATGGAACTGGAACATAAAGCTCACCCAGCTCGGAGCAATCGCCAGCTTCTTGTTTCTGATGGCCGGAGCCAGCCGCCTGGCGCGTTTTAACATTACGACCAACCCGCAGCCTTCCAATCCCGGACGCCCAGGAAAGAAATATTTCGTTGGTATGCCGATCCCGGCCGGCGCCGGCGTGATTGCGGCCGTAGTTCATTTTCAATCCGGCATTCCTCTCGAATCCTGGTATACAGCCATCACCTGGCTGGCGATGGTCGCAGCGGTCGGCTATTTGATGGTGAGCACCTGGCGCTTCTACAGCTTCAAAGACATTGACTTCCGCTCGCGCCATCCCTTCCGTCTGATTGTTCTCCTCGGAGCCTTGTTCGCCGCTATCTGGTTTTTCTCCAGGCCGCTGCTGTTTGCGATTGCATTGCTCTATATGTTTTCGGGAGTTTTCTGGCGTCTGCAGTGGATTTTTCGTCGCCGCAACCAGCCTCCGCCACCCGCCTACAAGGAGGCTCCACAGACTTCATGAGTAGTCCATCCAAAATCGCGGCAGCATCCTCGTCATCTTCTTCCCGTGGACAGCTCTTTCGTGCAGCCATCGTGGGCGCGGCAACGCTCAAGGGCAAGGAAATCGCCGAGATGCTCAATGAGCGCAACTTCCCGGCGGTGGATGTGCGCCTGCTCGACGATGATGAATCCATCGGCCAGCTTGAAGCGACTGGCGACGAAATCAACTTCATCCAGAGCGTGCGCGCGGAGCAATTCACCCACGTCGACTTCGCCTTTTTTGCCGCCGACGCGGAGTGCACCCGCAATAACTGGAAGCGGGCTCGTGATGCGGGCAGCGCGATCATCGATCTCTCCGGCGCTTTGGAAGAAGAAGCAGGCGCCGAAGTGCGCTCTGTCTGGCTTGAACGCGAGCGCGGAAAGATGTGGCAGCCGGAGCTGCAACCGGCTCCCTGCGTGGTTGCCGACCCCGCGGCCGTCGCTCTGGCACTCCTGCTCTTGCGCGCGCGCAAAGCCGGAGCCATCCGGAGCGCCGTGGCGACGGTATTTGAGCCAGCCTCCGAGCAGGGACAGAAAGGCATGGACGAACTCCACCAGCAAACCGTCAATCTCTTGTCATTCCAGCCGCTGCCGAAAGATACGTTCGATGAGCAGGTGGCGTTCAATATGCTCGCGCGCTACGGACAGAAATCGCGATTGTCGCTGGAGTCGCTGGAAACGCGCGTGCGCCGCCACTACCAGAAAATCGCCGGAGCAGAGGCTCTGCAACCCGCAGTGATGCTGCTTCAGCCTCCGGTCTTCCACGGCCATGCCCTGGCAATCTTTTTAGAAATGGACCAGCCGGTCGATCAGGAAAAGTTGTCGCAGGCTCTTGCCGGAGACCACGTCACGCTGGCTGGCTCGGAAGACGATTCGCAGCCCAGCAATGTGAACACCGCCGGTCAGGCCAACATTTTGCTTTCCCTCAAGAGCGAAACATCCCGGCCGAATGGAATCTGGCTGTGGGCGGCCATCGACAACCTGCGCGTCGCCGCCATGACCGCGGTGGAATGCGCCGAGAGCATGATTGCAACCCGCCCTCTGGGAAAAATCCAGTGAAGCCATCGAGTTTCGCCCTGCTGGCTCTTCTTGTAGCCTGCGCAGGTTGCGGATATCACACCGCCGGCCATGCCGTGCAGCTTTCGGAAAACCTCAAGACCATCGCCATTCCGGCGTTCGCGAATGACACCACCACGTACCGCATCGAACAACTGCTCACCGCATCGGTGGTTCGCGAGTTCACGACCCGCACCCACTACCACGTTCTCAACGATCCCAGCGAAGCTGCCGACGCCACTCTGCGCGGTGTTGTGCTCTCCGCCTCTTCGTCACCGCTCACCTACAACACCGCGACCGGACAGGCCGCCAGCGTTTTGGTGGTGGTCAGCATGAAAGTGTCGCTCACCGACCGCCAGGGAAAAGTGCTCTATCAGAATCCCTCGTATCTGTTTCGCGAGCAGTACGAAGTTTCGCAGGACCTGACCAGCTTCTTCGAGGAAGACTCGCCCGCCTTCCGCCGCCTCTCGCAGGATTTCGCCCGCACCCTGGTCTCAAACATCCTCGAGGGCTTCTAGGTCACACTCAAAGCTTCCATCTGCCCGAAAATACGCCCTGAACCTATTTCTGCGGCGTATTTGGATTCGGCTGAGGCTTCTGCTGATCCGGCTTCTGCTGGTCCGGTGTCGGCTGATCCGGCTTCTGATCTGACTTCGGAAGTTCCTTGCCCTGATACAGAATCTTCACGCTCGATCCGAATCGTTTGTAATCTTCATACTTAACGATTTCGCGGATGTGGATATCGCCCGTGTTGAAGGTCAGCGTGTCATCGGCGCGAGTATAGGTGGGGAACCAGTACTGGTTATCGATCTGCTCGCGCCACGTTGTGAACTTCGGGTAAAGGTGTTCCGTCTTGCCCTTCTTTTTTGCGTCGCGAATCTCCGGCACAGCCTGGCCGTAGGTCTTCACGATCTGGAAGTCGTGATCGTCCACCCAGATACGCCCCTGAAAGTAGCGCTTCTTGCCGACGATCTGCTTGGGTGCAATGTCGAAGACATAACAATGTAACT
>Ga0302326_10011446_pt1 | contig 19106 bp, 22 predicted proteins | sample Palsa_T0_3_FD_202264 | JGI IMG/M metagenome (GOLD analysis project Ga0302326, IMG submission 202264) | Peat permafrost microbial communities from Stordalen Mire near Abisko, Sweden - Palsa_T0_3 | ecosystem: Environmental > Terrestrial > Soil > Palsa > Peat permafrost | place: Sweden: Abisko...
CGCGCGAGTTCGCGTCCCTCCGCATCGCGCACAACCACGGCGTCGCCGCGCTCGAACGCGCCTTCGACCGCGCGGACGCCTGCAGGCAACAGGCTCTTGCCGTCCGCCAGCGCGCGCGCGGCACCTGCATCGATGACAAGCGCTCCTTGAACTTGTAGTCCGCCTGCAATCCAGCGCTTCCGCGCCGCAGCCGGCGTGCCTCCGGCCAGGAAGCGCGTGTAACGAATGCCTGTTCGGATTGCGGCCAGCGGATTGTGGTCTTTGCCTTTTGCGATCACGACTTCGGAGCCGGCAGAGGTTGCGATTTTTGCCGCCAGCACTTTCGAATTCATGCCCCCGCGACCGACGCCCGAGGTCGAGCCGCGGGCCATCTCCTCGATCGCGGGCGTGATGTGCAGGACTTCCGCGATGTGCTGCGCCGTCTTATCGCGCGTGGGATCGGCGCTGTAGAGTCCGTCGACGTCGGACAGAAGCACGAGGCAGTCCGCCTCCATCATCGAGGCCACGCGCGCAGCCAACCGGTCATTGTCGCCGAAGCGGATCTCGGCAGTGGCGACCGTATCGTTTTCGTTGATCACGGGCACGGCGCCGAGCGCGAGCAAAGTGCGCAACGTAGCGCGCGCATTGAGATAGCGCCTTCGTTCCTCTGTGTCGCCCAGAGTCAGGAGAATCTGCGCCGCAACGAATCCTTCAGCTGCGAGTCCGTCGGCATAGGCTTCTGCAAGGCGCACCTGGCCTGCCGCCGCTGCCGCCTGACTTTCTTCAAGTTTCAGCGCACCGTCGCGCAGCTTGAGCGCGCGGCGGCCCAGCGCAATCGCGCCCGACGATACCAGGATCACGTCCTTGCCGTCGCGCCGCAACGCCCCCACATCGGTGCACAGCGATTTGAGCCAGTCGCGGCGCAGTGCCTCCCCATCGACCAGCAACGCGGAGCCGATCTTGACGACAATGCGTCGTGCGCCTGCAAGCGGATCGCTCACGGCGACCAGGCATCGGCGCCAGCGTTGCCGCGGCGCTCCTTGCTGCGACGATTGTTGATTTCGGCCGCCATGGCGCGCAACACGTCGTTGACGCCTTCACCGCTCACGCCGGAAATGAGAAACACTTTGGCGCCGGACGCTTTTTCAAGCGCGGCTTTCTTGCGCGCGAGTTCCGGCTTGGTAATCGCATCGATCTTGTTGAGCGCCACGATCTCGGGCTTGTCCGCAAGCCCGTGACCATAGGCGTCCAGTTCGCCGCGGATGGTCTTGTAGGCGCGGGCAATCGTGCTTTGCGTGCCATCGACGAGATGCAGGATCGCGCCGCAGCGCTCCGCATGACCCAGAAAGCGGTCGCCGAGGCCCGAACCCTCATGGGCACCTTCGATCAGGCCGGGCAGATCGGCCAGCACGAAATCGGTCTGGTCGATGCGCACCACGCCCAACTGCGGCGTGAGCGTGGTGAATGGGTAATCGGCGATCTTGGGTTTCGCGGCGGAAACGCGCGCGAGGAATGTCGACTTCCCCGCATTGGGCAGGCCGATCAAGCCGGCGTCCGCAATCAGCTTGAGTTTGAGGATAACGGTTTTCTCTTCCGCCGGCTGACCGGGATTCGCATGTCGCGGCGCCTGGTTGGTGGAGCTCTTGAAATGCGCATTGCCGAAGCCGCCATTGCCGCCGCGCAGCAGCAACGCGCGCACGCCCGGTTGGGCCAGATCGCAGATCAGCGTCTCGCCGTCTTCTTCGTAAATCTGCGTGCCTACGGGAACGCGCATGATGGCATCGTCGCCGTTTGCGCCCGACATTTCGCGACCCATGCCGTGCTGGCCGTTCTTGGCCATTACGTGCTGCTGATAGCGATAGTCGATGAGCGTGTTCAGATTTTCGACGGCTTCCGCCCACAGATCGCCGCCGCGGCCGCCATTGCCGCCATTCGGTCCGCCATATTCGATGAACTTTTCGCGCCGGAACGAGACACAGCCGTTTCCGCCTGCGCCCGATCCGATATAGACCTTGGCGACATCGAGAAATTTCATCGGGTCCGACTCCGCAACAGCATCACGCCGCCGCCTTCCTTCGCCCGAAATTTTCGCGTTCGAGCACCACGCGATGACAATACACGGAGTGACCGCGGGCCGCGCAATCGCGCTGCTCGGCACCGTCGGGCTGAAACCCCAGCTTTTCCAGCACATGGCCCGATGCAGGATTGTCGTGGAACCAGCCCGCGATCAGCTTCGTCACCTTGAGTTCGCGGAAGGCAAAGGAAATAACCTTGCAGGCCGCTTCGGTCGCATAGCCCATTTTCCAATGTGGTTTGCCGAGCCAGTAGCCGATCTCGAATGCCCCATCGCGCAAGTGCAGACCGATCGTGCCCATGTAAGCACCGTCCGGCTTTCGCGTGATCGCGAACACATGATTCTCGCCCGTGGCGCTACTCTCCGCGATCTTTGCGACGAAGGCGCGAGCGTGTTCCTCAAGATAGGGATAGGGCGCGGTTGCGAGATTCTTCACCACGTCCCAATCGCCGATCATCGCCGTGATCGCAGGCGCGTCCGCCTCTTCCGGCTTGCGTAAGAGCAGGCGCTCCGTTTCCAGTCTGCAGCATGACATGACAGTTCCCCCTCTCGAGGGAACAAAAAAGGAAGATGGCGGGCCATCTTCCCTCGCACGATGAGCCGCCCATTTGGTGGCGGCTCGAGTTCGAAACCGCCTATGTCAACCGGCGTCCTTGGCCGGCATGTTCGACGTAAGGACCGATACGTAAGTGCGGCGCTTGAAGCCTTCGCGGAACTCGACTTTGCCGGTTTCCGTGGCGAACAGCGTGTGGTCCTTGCCCATGCCGACATTGTCGCCGGGGAAGAACTTCGTGCCGCGCTGGCGCACGATCACATTGCCTGCCGCGATCGCCTCGCCACCGAACTTCTTCACACCGAGTCGTTGGCCTGCCGAGTCGCGCCCGTTGCGCGAGGAACCGCCGGCTTTCTTATGCGCCATGAGCGGCCTCCGTCTCGTGCTTTTCGTGCTTCTCGTGCTTTGCGCGCGCGTGGATCGCCGTGATCTTCAGCTTGGTGAAAGGTTGGCGATGGCCCCGCTTGCGATGGGTGTTCTTGCGACGCTTCTTCTTGAATGCGACGACCTTCTCGCCGTGGCCGTGCTCCATGATTTCGGCCGAGACCGATGCACCTGCAACGAGAGGTGCTCCGGTCTTGGGCGAGCTGCCGCCGAGCATCAAAACTTCGCCCAATGTGAGGGTGGCGCCCACGTCGCCGTCGAGGCGCTCGACGGTGAGCACGTCGTCCTTGGCGACCGTATACTGCTTGCCGCCGGTGCGGATGACCGCGAACATGGCCGAATCCTTGCAAAAAGCCCGGAAAACCGGGGAAAATGGGTATCCGGGCCGCCTCTGCCGCCTCGGGAGCGCGGCAATATACTTGCCGAACCTGCGGGGTCAAGGAGAACCTGTGGACATCCTCAAAAGGTGGCGGGCCGCCGGTGCGGCTTAGAATGCCTCCATTGCCCCAACCGACCCGCCGTCGGTCCTGCAACCGAAACGGCGTCGATGCATTTAGTCAGCTGCGAGGCAGGGGGCTACGATGCGCGCCAATCAACTCACGACTGTTGCTCTTTTTGCGGCCGCGGCATCATTCGCGACACAACTCGCCTGCGCGGCGGACGATACAGCCGAGCACGGCACGATCAGTATCCTGTTCGAGAACGACGTTTTCTATAATACCGACCGCGACTACACGAACGGCGTCCAGTTCGCCTATACGTCGGCACCCGACAACAATTTCGACACCGCCGTGCACGTGGCGCGCCTGCTGCCATTCTTCTCGCAGGACGGCGTCGTCCGTACCGACTATGCCCTTGGGCAGAACATCTACACGCCCGCCAATCTGCGGGCCGCCGATCCGCCCATCACCCAACGTCCTTATGCGGGCTTTCTCTATGGCGCGCTCGGGTTGATCGACGAGACCGACGCGCATATCGATCAGATTCAAATGCAGCTGGGAGTCGTGGGTCCCGATTCATTGGCGGAGCAGACCCAGGATCTCGTCCATCGCATCATTCACGACACGATTCCGCAGGGCTGGTCTTATCAGCTTCACAATGAACCCGCGATCGTGCTGACCGACGAGCGTGCCTGGCGCGCCCTCGAGAGCGGTTCGTTGTTCGGCCTGGCCTTCGACATCGATCCGCATGTCGGCGGCGCCGTCGGAAATGTCTACGACTACGTGAATGCCGGCGCGATGGGTCGCATCGGATTCAATCTACCGGACGATTACGGGCCGCCCCGCATCGAACCGAGCCTGCCGGGTTCGAATTTCTTCGAGCCCACGGGCGACATAGGAGGATATGTTTTCGCGGGCGTCGACGGACGCGCGATCGCGCGCAACATCTTCCTCGACGGCAATACCTGGGATCCCAGCCGGCACGTGGACAAGATTCCGTTCGTGGGCGATCTGCAGCTCGGTGCTGCGCTTACATTCAATTCATTCCGGCTGACTTTCACGCATGTATTCCGCTCGCGCGAATACACGACGCAGGCGCATGCCGATCAGTTTGGCGCGATCGATCTGTCGTATCGATACTGAGGCGGCGCGCGCTTAGTAAATGCCCGGGATCAGCCGTGCGGTGCGCGCCTTGTAGGCGGCGTATTCGGGGAACGCGTCGCTCAGCACCTGCTCTTCGAAGCCCATGCGATAGATCTGAAACGAGAACTGCAGTGCGAGCAGCGCAAACGCCACGGGCGACATGTATTGCAGAGCAACGCCGACGAGTGCGAGTTGCTCGCCCAGATAGAGCGGGTGGCGCACGATCGAATAGGGTCCGCCGATCACAAGCTTGCGCGCTTCCGACATGATGCTGATCGAGCGTCCGAGCCAGAGCAGTCCGTAGATCGCGAAAGTCATGCCGCCCAGGATCAGCGCGGTGGAGGCCACTTCCGTCGCCCAGCCCTCCGGATGACGTGGCAGCACGAGCATCGCGATGCCGAGGTAGCAGCCGAAGAACGCGGCAGCGCGCGGGAAGAAGCCTTGCGCTTTTGCTGTGGGCGTGCGGCGGCCGACCAAGAGTCCGATCAGCACCGCGGCAAACAGGAACACCGAAAATTTGGACAGCAGGTCGATGATCGGCAGGAATTGCTGCTCGCGCACCCATATATGGGCCAATTCGCCGAGCAATTGCGGGACCTGCTGCACGACGCAGATGGCGTACCACAGGACCAGCGGCGAGGCGGCTAGCAGGTCGTAGACCTTGGAGCCCGAGAGCCATGGGGCCGACGGCGAAGACTTTTCGTCGGGATGCGCGGTGAAGGTGTTCATGCCGTTAGGTATAGGTTCCAAACTTTTAAGTTTCGGAAAACTTTATTGGTTACCGCATCGGTCTTGCGACCGGTTATGTCCTGTTTCGATACGCAATTTTCTCCCGCGATGGTCCGGGAGTGCGCTATACAGGCGAAATGTCGAAAACGGCCGCTGACCATTTCACATTCCGGCTCGCAAGCCATGGCGATCTCGAGACGCTTCGGTCTCTGATGGACGCATCGATCCGTATTCTGTTGCGTGCCGTTTTGCCGCCCGAAGAGGTCGAGGCGTCGTTCTTTGTCATGGGTCTCGACACGCAATTGATCGAAGACGGCACCTATTACGTTGTCGAGCGTGGCGGGCGCATCGCAGGTTGCGGCGGCTGGAGCCGGCGCGCGACCTTGTTCGGCGGCGATCATTCTGCGGGCCGCGATGCAGCCCTGCTCGATCCCAAAACCGATGCCGCCCGGGTGCGCGCGATGTACACCCATCCGGATTTCGCGCGGCAGGGTGTCGGAAGGTTGATTCTGGGTTTGTGCGAAGAGAAAGCTGCCGCCGAAGGATTCAAACGTACGGAGCTTGGCGCCACGTTGTCAGGCCTGCCGCTTTACGAAGTTTGCGGTTATCGCGAGATCGAGCAGCTTCGCGTGGAGACGCCGTCGGGCGTGCGCGTACCGATCATCCGGATGGGGAAGACGATCGCCTGACATGCTGCAATCGCGCGCCCTCGATATCGCGCCCGGCCTCCGTTTGTGGCCAACCGGTCTCGATACAAACGAACAGAAATTCCTTGTGGACGACGTGCTCCAGCGAGCCGAAGACGCGCCCTTCTATCGCCCGCAAATGCCGCGCTCGGGAAAGCCTTTCTCGGTCGAGGAAACGAATTTCGGTTCGCTGGGCTGGTATTCCGATGCAACCGGCTACCGCTATGAAGCACGGCATCCGGTGACAGGGCACGCCTGGCCCGCAGTCCCCGATATGCTGCAGGATCTGTGGCGAGAGGCAACCGGTTATCGCGCGCTGCCCGAATGCTGTCTCGTCAATCTTTACCGCGCCGGCGCGCATATGGGTTTGCATCAGGATCGCGATGAAGCGGCGCTCGATGCGCCAGTCCTGTCCGTGTCGTTGGGCGACGACGCCCTGTTCCGCATCGGCGGCACGACGCGCAAAGGATCCACCACCAGCGTCAAGCTCCGTTCGGGCGATGTGCTCGTGTTCGGGGGCCCGGCCAGACTCGCCTTTCATGGGATCGATCGGCTGATGTCTGGCAGCTCGCAACTCGTGCCGGGAGGCGGGCGCATCAACCTGACGCTTCGCCGTGTGGAGCCGCCGAAGGGTTGAGCGCCCAACGGACTGGATGGGGGCACAAAAAAGACGCCCGACCAGGGGGCTGATCGGGCGTCACGTGCGCCGTTACGCGCTGGTACCGGGAGGGGATGACCGGTACCTCTGAAAGAACGCCATCCAGCGTGCGAGCGGGGGGGCAGTGCCTGCTGGACGGTGATCGCTCTTCCAGACACAAACCTATGCACCAGAGACACAGTTTGCAACTATTTTTTTCGAGCCCCCGGATTACGAATTATTATTGATGACAGTGGCATTTAATACACATCGCTAACGCGAATCGGACCCCCAAGCGAGGCGCCTGGAAACAGGGTTTCTCCAGCTTTCCGCCAGCCCCGCAGCCGTCTCGACACGCCGCAGACGATCGGTTCCCGGATGGGAACCGAAAACAGCCAGAAAAGCTTCGCGGACAGTTGGGCCGCCGCTTTGGAAAATGCGCTCCACCAATCCGCCGAGCGCGGGGGCGTTGCCTTCTTCGACCACGCGACAATACCAGCCGCAACGACCCGAGAGTGTCATAAGTTGAGGCGCATCCGGCCGCGCCGTGTGAATGGCAAGCTTGAAGCAGGGCGCACGGGGCTGGCTTATTTCGAGAATCGCATCGCCCCAGCGAAAGCGGTCGCCGATGGCCACCGCCGTTTCGTCGGCGCCTTCGACCGTCAAATTCTCGCCGAACGTCGCAGGCCGGCAGGAAATTGTATTCTCGCGTTCCCACCACGGCCAGTGATCCGCCGGATAGGCATAGACCGCTTTGTCCGCGCCACCATGAACGGACAGATCGGCCTGGGCGTCGCCCGCAATATTCGTTGCCCCCACGAACACGGATCGTCGATCGAGCGGACGTTTGGCAATTCCAGAGAGTATCGGCTCTCCATCGGCCTTCCCGATAATACGGGGCTCAGCAACATTGACGGAGAGCAGCCGCAACTCCATCGCTACATTTTCCCGAGATCGCGCGCTGTGCGGTCGATCGCATCTTTCGCCTTGGTGACGATCTCTTCGACCTCGGCCTCCGTCACAATGAGTGGTGGCGAAAGCACCATCGTATCGCGGATCGCACGCATGACGAGTCCGCTCTTGAAGCAGTAATTGCGGCAAAGCGTGCCAACGTCCCCGCTGTTCTCGAAGAATTTGCGCGCCGTCTTGTCCGGCACGAGTTCGATAGCCGCGAGCAGCCCCACGCAGCGCACCTCGCCGACGAGAGGGTGCGCCTCGAATGTTTCGCGCAGGCGGCGTTGCAGATAGGGGCCGATCGCATGCTTCACTCGATGGACGAACCCCTTCCTCTCGATCACTTCGAGATTCTTGAGCGCCACCGCGCTTGCGACGGGATGGCCGGAATAAGTGTAGCCATGCACGAGTTCTTCATTGGCATTGAGGATCGTGGCACCCATCCGCTCGCCCAGAGAGATCGCGGAAATCGGTTGATACCCGGACGACAATCCTTTCGCCATGGTCATGATGTCGGGTGCGATCGCATAGGTCTGCGCGCCGAACCATTCGCCGGTGCGGCCGAAGCCCGTGATCACTTCGTCCAGATGAAGGAGCACATCGTATTTGCGGCAGATGCGTTGCACTTCCGGCCAATAGGTGGCGGGCGGAAAGATGAGTCCGCCCGCGCCCTGGATGGGTTCTGCCGAGAACGATGCGACGCGATCTGCACCAATCTCAAGGATGGTTTTTTCCAGCTTGCGCGCAATCAGGAGACCAAATTCCTCCGGATCGATATCGCCATAGCCGGCCGCCCTGGCGCCGAACCAATAGGGCGCGGGCACCTTAGCAAATCCCGGAAGCGGCAAATCCCACTGCGGATGCATCGGCGTGAGGCCCGACAGTGAAGCCGCCGCCATCGTCACGCCGTGATAGGCATATTCGCGCGACAGATGGATCTTCTTGTCGGGTCGCCCCTTCAAGTTCCAGTAATAGCGGATCAGTTTGAGCGCAGTGTCGTTCGCTTCCGATCCCGAATTCGCAAACAGCACATGCTCGTGACCCTCAGGCAGAAGCGTGGCGAGTTTGGCAGCAAGTTCCGCCGTCCAGGGGTTCGTCGTCTTGAAGAAGTGGTTGTAATAGGGAAGCGTCTTCAACGCTTCGTAGCCCGCCTCGGCGAGCTCGGCATTTCCGTACCCCACCTGCACGCACCACAAGCCCGCCATGCCGTCGATCAGTTTCGCGCCTTCCGAATCCCACAGATAGACGCCGTCGCTTTTGACGATGACGCGCGCACCCTCCTTGTTGAGCGCGGCCGTGTCGGTGAAGGGATGAACGTGGTGGGCGGCATCGAGCGCGCGCCAGTACGAAGTAAGATTGTGGGTGGTGGAATCATGCGCCATGGAGAATCTCTGCTGCTGAGTTGGGGGACGCGGCACGCGCCGCAAGATCACCGCACCGAAAGCGGATATTCACCGCTTCGGCGGGTTATAGCCGATCCGGGCGCAGAGAATGAGCAGCGTGAATTTGGGCGTCATTTCCCCAGTGTAACCAGTTCACCCGCCGCGCTCAATCCGGCGCCGGGCCGGCTTCGGGCTTTCGCGGTGTTCGGCAGATGAGCCTTCTCCGTCAACTATGCGCATCCGGCGATCCGGTTTCGACGAAGTGCTGCAGACGGCTCGCCTGCTCTGCGAAAACGCCATCGGCGACTTTCGAGATATTCTCGAAGCCACCCTTCATGTACCCGCCGACCAGATAGGTCAGCGTGAGGTCCGTGCCCTGGCCTGAATCCTTCAAGGTCCAGGTCATTACGCTTTCGACGGCGAAGGACTGGAACGGGCCGATCGCGCCGCGGAGACGCAATGTCTCGCCGGGCGCCACATATACGACGATCAGGTGCTGTGCGGAGCCGCCATTCGGCAAAGTCTCGCACCAACATCCGCCGGCCCGCGCATCGAGCGTGAAATTCGCCGCGTTGCCGGAAAAGCTGTGATTGGAGCTCCACCAACGCGCAGGCTCGATCAATGCCGCATAGACCTTGTCGCGCGGCGCCGCGATATGAACGGTTTCGGCAAGAGCAAACCCGCCCGGTGCCAGATCGCTAACGGCCGCCTGTGCGGTTGTTCCAAGCGTGGCTGCGAATGCCAGCGCGCCGAGCATCGATCCAGAACGCGTCTTCATAGTTACCTCCATCCCCGTTTCGAATCCGTCGGCCTGGCCTCTAATCCTTGAGGTTGAGATCGGCGGAAATCGTACCTTCGGCCGGAAATGTCGCCAGAAATCCGTCTTTCGTCCAGGTCAGGGTGGGCGCGCCGAACGAAGATATGTCGCCCGTGATGCTGACGCCGCGCTTTTGCGGCTTCGCGAGAGCGGTCTTGAGCTCGGTATCGAGCTTGGCCAGGTCCTTCGCCACGCTGAACGCGAGATTGTTCTGCACGAGCTTGTCCAACTGATCGCTCTCGATCGTCTTCAGCAGAGTCAGCACGAGACTTTCGGTCGCGATATCATAATGGACATTGGCGATGTGGATCACGTCGGACGCGGCGTCGAACACGGGTACCCCGCGCAGGTAGCCGTCGCCGCAGGCATCGAACCAGCCGAAGGGGTCCCAGCCCTGCGCGACACAGAAGCGAAGCGCCACGACGACATCCTGACCCGACGGCAGAATCTCGAGTTTTTCGAAGCGCACGGTCGCGCTGCCGATATGCAAGGGCTTCTTGTCGAGTCGCTTGAGCGCCAACGAGGCCGCTTCGCCATAGGGAAGCAATGCGGGCACGACAAAGGAAAAGCGATTCGACGGTGCGGTGAGAACTGCAGGCGCAGGCAAAGGTGGGGTCTTCAGCGGTTCCTCGGGCACGTGATCGCCGACGACGACGCGCGCCTGAACCTCGACGCCGAGCGACACCACGAAGGCATTGTCTTGCGTCGTGGGCTGCCCAACGAGAATTCGTTGCGGGTTCAGCACGAGCCACGCTTGCGGCGCTTTGCCGATCTTGATCGGATGAAACGCCTTTGCCCAAAGCCGATCCGCCTGCGGCTTGATCTTCACGGCGGACGACACGCGCTTGTCGAGCATCCTGAACAGCGGTTGCGTGATGTGCTGTTCGTTATGGTTCCACAAATCGGCGACGGACATTTTCAGCGGGCCGAGTTTCAAATCCGCTTGCGTGAGATTCGCATGTCCGGTCGTGCTCGTATCGAGGCGCCAATCCGGGCCCAGCCGAATACCGGTCGCCGTTTGCACCGTGCCCGTGGCGACCGCATGCGCCTTTGTCTTGACGAACAGGGCTTTCAACGCAACATCGGCCGTCGCCGTGAGCGGCAGTGCAAGCGAAAGCTTGCCTGCATCCGCCGATCCGGTAATCGGCCCCGTTTTCGTCGCAACAAGGTTCAGCCGGCATTTTGCGATCGCGCAGTCGATTTCCTGGTCGGCGACCCGCGCAATTTCGTCCTTCGTCCTCACGTTCAAGTCCTGAAGGATCGTGGCCGCCGGAATGACGAGAGTGGCCGCCAGTGTCGATGTCGGCGTTGGGGGGGCAGGGGGCGGCGGCGTGCGCTTGGGCGCAGGCGCCTCGAAACCGCAGGCCGCCAAACCGAGCATCAGTCCAAGCGTTGCGCCGCGCGCGAGCGAGAAGGCATGCATGATGCCTGCCCTTTTAGATTGCTGCGCTTCGAATGAGAAGCTGTGTTCCGCGCAACCCTATGAGACCCCGGACAGTTCTGCGGCCGTTGGGCACCGACGATTGCCGCGAGGTCTATGTCGGATTCGACATGCGGTTGGCAGCCGCGAGAAAGCCGTCACGGTCCGTTGGGCCGCTCACAGCAGCACCATTTTTGCCCGGTTCGGAGCGCTTGCCCGGCCGCGCAAGCGTGCACGAGATATTGTCGCCGTTTTGCGGCAGGCGAAACATCGCGAGCGATGCGTCAGCGCCGCCCGCAAGCTTTAGCCTGATGGGTCCCGCGCGATCGCCCTTGCGCAGCGCGCGCGCAAACGTGGCGAACTTTATTCCTTCGGACGGAAGAAAAAGACGGCCGGCCGGAGATCCGACAAGATCGTCGCCGTCGCCTGGGGCAAAGTCGTGTATCGCGCCTGTCGCGAAGACGATCGTGCCCCTGGGGTCGATCTCGAACAGAAAATCGGCGCTCGCAAAGGCGAAGCCAAGCAACCGGGCGGGATCGATCATCTGCGAATTCTAAAGATATTGGCGAACGGAGAATGCACGCAAAAGTTTAGCGCGGTGTAAATGGAGTTCACATTCCGCGAGCCACCAGCGCGTCGTGCTATAAGTAAATTGTCGTGGGTGAAACTCAGAGGCGACCGCGAAGCGCCTCGCCAAACGCCGAAAAAATCTCGCGCGAAACGGGATTTTCTGCCCAGCGCCATTCGGGATGCCATTGCAGCCCAAGCACAAAACTCTTTGATTTCGGCATCGATACGGCCTCGATCGTTCCGTCCGGCGCCACTGCATCCGCATGAAGCGGGGCCGCGAGCCGATCGATGCCCTGAGAATGGAGCGAGTTCACCTGAAATGTCCGCTCGCTGACAATCTTCGACAGAAGACCGCCATCCAGCACCTGTACGTCATGCGCGGAACCGTATTGCTCGTCCAGCGAGGCTTTCGTGTTTTCCCGGTGGTCGCTTCGTCCGGCGATCTCATGGATGTGCTGGAAAAGCGTGCCGCCAAGCGCCACGTTTAATTCCTGAAAGCCTCGGCACACGCAAAGCGTCGGAGCGCCTGCTGCGATGGCCGCTTCCAGAAGCGGCAAGGTGGTCGCATCGCGGTTCTCGTCCTGCAGGACGCCCTCGCGGGGGCCCGGGCCACCATAGCGTTTGGGCGATACGTTCGACGGCGATCCGGTGAAGAGAAGCCCGTCGACCGCCGCCAACCATTCCGATGCGGGAATCGGCGGATCCAGAACCGGGAGGAGAACCGGCAGCACGCCGGCACCATCGCGTACCGCCGCAATATATTTTTCTCCGACGCTATGAAACGGATGTGCGCCCATCATGCGATGGTCGCAAGGGATGCCGACGACAGGGAGGCGTGGAGACATGATTATTTTTCACTCGTTGCCGAGGCGTCCGCGATCTTGAACAGCGCGGGATCGATCGCTGGATCCTGTTTCAGGTCGCGCACGGATACCGTCGTGGTCAAACCCTGCGCGTCGATCACGGTCCATTGCCTGAGCGCGATATCGGGTTCGGAAAATACGAGCGTGATGTTGCCCGTGGCGCGGCTCGAATGCGAACGCGCATTGACGATGAGTTGGCCGTCCTGGTGCGCGAGCCCGATAATGGCCGGATTCTTTTTCAAATCGATGTCGTCGGACAGGATCAGGCTCAGCGGAGTCGTCCAAATAGGGTAATGGTCTGTCGTGTTCAATTTCTTGTTGACGACGGCGACGGTCGAGCCGTCGCTCACGATCAAGGTGGGATTGGGAGCTGCGTATTCGAAGCGCATACGGCCCGGCTTCTGGATATAGAATCGGCCTTCATCGAACTGGCCCTCCGGCCCGATCTGGACGAAACTTCCCTTCAACGTCTGTGTGGCGTTCAGATACGAACTGATCCGGTCGAGGTCGGCCTGGTCGGCAGGCGTAAACCGCGGCTGCATGGTCTGCCCGAAGTCCGCCGCGCAAGCGGAACCGGCGACGACGCAAAAAAACATCGCAAGGAAGAGACGGCGCATCGAATCTAAATGGCGCTTGTCGGATGAAAGAGCAAGTCAGGCCACGGCTTCGTGCTTGGCCGTGTTCGTCTCTGCGCGCTCCCCGGTCCAGGGGCAAAGGCCGTTCAGGATCAGCTTCAAAACGCCTTCGAGTTCGCGTTCGAGCTCAGGGAGCGTCAATTTCGACCAAAGCTGCGGATAGCGGAATTTCATTGTCGCCGATTGAATCATTTCGGCGATTTCTTCCTTGTCGCCTGGCGGCACAAATTCTCCACGCCGCTCGGATTCGTCGAGCAGCTCTACGAGAACCTTGCGCTCATGGGCCAGCATCCAGTTGGCGAATGACGGGCGCTCAAGCGAAATGGTGCGCGCCATCTCGACAGCGCGCGGGTCCTTCTCCAGCTTGCGATAGGTGCTGCGCAATTCTTCGAATAACAGGTCATGAAGCCGTTGGCGCCCGTCCTTGCCCGGAGTCACGGCAATCTTCCGCATCATCACCAGGTTCTTTTCATAACCCTCGGTCGCAATCGCTTCGGCAATGTCGAGCTTTCCCGGGAAGAAACGATAAAGATTGCCCGGCGACATGCTGCAATCGGTGGCAACTTCCGCCATGGTGGTCTTGGCATAGCCGAAATGCGAAAAACGCTTCCCGGCCGCAGCGATGATCTGGCAACGAACAGCATCCTTTTCGGACATGGCTTGTCTCGCTTCCCTGGGTGACATTTTCTTTTCACACAGAAACATAATGAAAATTTCTGAATAATCAACAAAGTGTTCAATCTTTTGCACTGCAACATGAGCCTGGGCTGTGGATAAAAATAGCCTAAATTCAAAGCCTTACGACCATATCGGCGTTGTGGGCGCCGGGGCCTGGGGCACCGCGCTCGCTTTGGTGGCCGCTGAGGCCGGCCGTCGGGTGACGCTTTGGGCTCGCGAACCCGATGTGGTCGAAACGATCAATTCCGACCATGAGAACGCGCGGTTTCTGGCCGGCGTGCGCCTTCCCGGCACCCTGACAGCGACAGGCGGCTTGGACAGACTCGGAGACGCGAACACTGTTCTGGTTGTCGTGCCAGCCCAGCATCTGCGCGAAACACTCACCATGCTGGTGGGGCGTATTCGCCCGCAAATCCCTGTTGTTCTGTGCGCCAAAGGTATCGAGCGGAGCAGCGGCATGCTTCTCGGCGAAGTTCTGGCCGAATGCGCGCCCGATGCGTCGCCCGCGATCCTTTCCGGACCTTCCTTCGCGCGCGACGTCGCCCGGCGGCTGCCGACGGCCGTCACCATCGCCGCACGCAAACAAATTGCCCTGCGGCTCCAGGCGTCACTGGGCCATCCGACCTTCCGGCCCTATGCGAGCACCGACTTGACCGGTGTGGCGCTCGGCGGCGCGGCAAAAAATGTTTACGCGATCGGCTGCGGCATCGTTTCGGGATTGGGTTTGGGCGATAGCGCGCGCGCGGCTCTGCTCGCGCGGAGTTTCGCCGAACTCTGCCGGTTGGGTGCGGCACTCGGCGCGAAATCCGAAACGCTTATGGGTCTGTCCGGACTGGGCGACCTTGTGCTGACGGCCACGAGTTCCACATCGCGCAATTATGCGTTCGGATTCCATTTGGGGCGGGGACGCCCCCTCACCGAATTGATGGTGTCCGGCCAGCCGCTGGCGGAAGGCGTGGAGACGGCTGCAGCTCTGGTCACGCGCGCAACGCGACAGAACATCGAGCTTCCCGTCGCCGAGGCTATAACCGATATTCTTGAAGGTCGGCTCTCGCTGGAAGCAGCCGTGCCACGCCTGATGGCGCGGCCGTTCAAATCGGAATAGGAGGCCACATGCTGTTCGTCGTTACTGCGATCGACAAGGAGAATTCTCTCACCCTCAGAATGGCGACGCGCGAAGCGCATTTCGAATATGCGCGCACGACAAACGTCATCAAACTCGGCGGCCCCTTTCTCGATGCGAAAGGCGACATGGCCGGCAGCCTCATCATTTTCGAGGCCGCGGATATCGAAGCGGCGAAGGCCTGGCACGCGAAAGATCCTTACGTCAAAGCGGGATTGTTCGCGCATTCGGACGTGCGGCCGTGGAAGGCAACGTTTAATCCCATTGGCGCGAATTTCTAGGGAGGATTGCGATGGCGTATTGGCTGTTCAAGAGCGAGCCCGAAGCGTGGTCCTGGGATCAGCAGAAGGCAAAAGGCGCCAAGGGCGAGCCGTGGAGCGGCGTGCGCAATTTTACGGCGGCAAACAACATGAAGGCGATGAAGAAGGGTGATCGCGGCTTCTTTTACCATTCCGGCGAGGAACGCAGCATCGTGGGAATCGTCGAAGTGATTGGCGAGTACCGGCCCGACCCGACCGACGAAAAAGGTCGCTTCGGCCTCGTCGATGTGAAAGCGGTACGCGATGTCCCCAGACCCGTCACGCTTGGCGAAATCAAAGCCAATCCCAAGCTCAAGGATATGACTTTGGTCAAATTCTCGCGGCTTTCCGTTCAGCCGGTCACGGACGCGGAGTGGAAACTGATCTCGGCGTTGGGCGGGATTAAATAGCAGCTGCGGAAAAAAACAGCTCACGTGTGCAGCGTATGCAAGCCCTGGTAGCGCGAGAAAATCGCATCACTTGTAATCAGCGTCAGGTTTTCCGCTATCGCCTGCGCGATCATCAGTCGGTCGAAAGGATCGCGGTGATGCTGCGGCAGCGCCGCGGCTGCGAGCGCATGCGATACTTCGATCGGCAACAGTTCAAGGCCGGATTCGCGCAAACCTGCCAGGAGCATGTCTGGACCGCGCGCCATCATCTCCGTAAAGCGCGGGAGTTTGCCGTTTGCGGCCTTGATCGCGAGTTCCCAAAGGCACGCAATGCTCACGAGGATTTGGTTTTGCGGGCTTTCGATCGCTTGGCGGGCTTTCGAACGGAGCGCGGCGGGCTCCGTTTTGAAGGTGAGGAACGCGTTGGAGTCGAGGAGGTAGCTGGCCATTCGGAATCGAACTTCCTTGGATCCTCGTTGAGGCTCTGTTCGAAATCGCGCAGAATTTCGGCGTCTGCCTCCTTCCAACGTTTCCGCCAGGACGGAGAGCCGATATCCCTGCGCTCTTCGGGCGTCAAATAGCGAGCCCACTGCCCACCGACGCGCTTCTTCGGCTTATCGGCACCTTCGATGGCGGTAAGACGCGCCATCGCTTTGCCGTTCTTGGCGATGATGATGTCCCCACCCTCCGCAGCCTCGTCGACAAAACGCGAAAGGTTGGTCTTCGCTTCGTAGAGATTGATCTGTCTCGCCATAAGTCGAACCTATGGCAGGTTGGTCAAGTTGGTCAAGCCAGTTGGTCAAGTCGACGGAATATGCAGCGGCAGCGCTCAACCTTGCCGCTGATACAGCACGGTGCCGTCGTCCTGTGTGACGCTGAACAGGCTGACGCAGCGCGAGTCTTTGAGATTCCTGCACATCAGATCGCCGGCCAGAACGTATTTCGTCACCTGGGTGCCGGCGACGCAAACGTATCGGCCGCGAACATCCGTGGCACGGGGCTGGGGCGTAAGAAGCTTGCCGAAATTGGGGACGACACCGAAGGTTTGTGCGTTGGCCAATTCCAGACCGCAAAGCTCCGCGCCGAGCTGCGCCATCGCCGCCGCCCGCGCCTTTTGTATCTCTGCCTGACTGGGCGGCACCGCCGCCGTCTGAGTCGCAGCTTTGCCGCCAAAGGTAAGATAGGCGGCGACGGCAATTGCAATAATGAAGCCGCCGATGATCGTCGCCAGCGCTGCGTACCATTCGAACTGCAGGCGGCGCATGTTCGGATTCTGTTCGCTCATGGACATGTCTTCGACATCCGCGTTCTCGCGGCTCCCAGATTCATTTCATCGTCGGAATGACGAAACTCGCATTTTCGCGCACACCGCCCTTGGGCCAGCGGGCCGTGACGGTCTTCACACGCGTGTAGAAGCGCACGCCTTCCGGGCCGTGCTGATTGACGTCGCCGAAAGCCGAACGCTTCCAGCCGCCAAAGGTGTGATAGGCCAGCGGCACGGGGATTGGCACATTGATTCCTACCATGCCGACCTTGACCTTGCTCGCGAATTCGCGGGCCGCGTCGCCGTCGCGGGTGAAGATCGCCACGCCGTTGCCGTATTGATGCTTCGACGGCAGCGAAACGGCCTCGTCGAAATCTTTCGCGCGTGCGATCTGCAGCACGGGGCCGAAAATTTCGTCCTGATAGGTTTTCATGTTCGGCGTGACGCGATCGAACAGCGAGCCGCCCAGATAGAAGCCGTTTTCATAGCCTTGCATCTTGAAGCCGCGCCCATCGACGACGAGATCCGCACCTTCCTTGACGCCAAGATCGATGTAATCGAGCACCTTCTTGCGATGCGCATCGGTCACCATCGGGCCATAATCCGCATCCGGATCGGTGGGCAGCGAGACGCGCAGGCTTTCGACGCGCGGTTTCAGCTTGGAGACAAGCGCATCGGCAAGTTTTTCGGTGACGGGAACGGCGACGGAAATCGCCATGCAGCGTTCGCCGGCCGAACCATAGCCCGCGCCGATCAGTTCGTTCACCACCTGGTCGAGATCGGCATCAGGCATGATGATCGCGTGGTTCTTGGCGCCGCCCATCGCCTGCACGCGCTTTCCATGTGCCGTGCCGTGCGAATAGACATAGTGGGCGATCGCCGAAGAGCCGACGAAACTCACGGCCTGGATATCGGGATCCTCGAGAATTGCGTCGACCGCTTCCTTGTCGCCGTTGACGACGTTCAGGACGCCCGCGGGCGCGCCTGCTTCCATGAACAATTCCGCGAGACGCAGCGGCACGCTCGGATCTTTTTCCGACGGCTTGCAGATGAAGGTATTGCCGCAGGCAATCGCGACGCCGAACATCCACATCGGGATCATCGCGGGGAAATTGAACGGCGTGATGCCGGCCACCACGCCCAGCGGTTGGCGCATCGAATAGATGTCGATGCCGGGACCCGCGCCTTCCGTGTATTCGCCCTTCGACAGATGCGGTATGCCGCAGGCGAATTCGATCACTTCGACTCCGCGCTGGATGTCGCCTTTCGAATCCGCGATCACCTTGCCGTGCTCCGAGGAGAGCATGTGGGCGAGCTCGTCCATGTTCTTCTCGACGAGCGCCTTGAAATTGAACATCACGCGCGCGCGGCGCTGCGGATTGACGGCAGACCATTCCGGAAATGCTTTCGCTGCCGCCTCGACCGCCGCGCGCATCTCGGCGCGGCTCGCGAGCGGCACCTTTGCCTGAACTTCGCCCGTCGCCGGATTGTAGATATCGCCGAAGCGGCCCGAGCTTCCTTTGACCGCCTTGCCGGCGATGAAATGCGTGAATTCTTTCATGGGGTGCCGTCCCTGGACGTCGTGGGGGCCGCAGCGCCCTCGCGGGGGCTGTTTAGCCAAGCGACTTCCATGCGGCAACCGGCAAATTGGCCATGCGCCGGGTTGAACAAACGAAAAGGGCCGCGCCCACGGGGATGGAACGCGACCCTTTTCGCCCGAGGAGCCGGAGTTTAGCGGTTCAGCGCGAGTTGACGACCGTCGCTGATGCGGCTGCCGGCATAGGCATCGCCCTTGGGCTTGAGCCACGCGACCAACTCGTCGCTTGACGAATAAAGCTGAAGGGTCGGACCGACGGCCTTCCAGTGTGAAATCGATGCAAGGCCGTTTTCGCAGTCGCTGGACGGCACGGCCGGGCCTGCGTTGCCGACAGTGTCGGCGGTAAAGGTGAGTGTGCAGGGAGCGTCGTTGGTGCCGATGCTGAGCTTCCACGCGCCCGTGACCGTTCCGTCAGCATGGGCCATCGCGGCCGAAGCAAAGGAGAGGCCGGCCGCCAGGATGAGGGTGCGAAGTTTGGTCATGTGAATAT
>Ga0302326_10011447_pt1 | contig 19106 bp, 15 predicted proteins | sample Palsa_T0_3_FD_202264 | JGI IMG/M metagenome (GOLD analysis project Ga0302326, IMG submission 202264) | Peat permafrost microbial communities from Stordalen Mire near Abisko, Sweden - Palsa_T0_3 | ecosystem: Environmental > Terrestrial > Soil > Palsa > Peat permafrost | place: Sweden: Abisko...
ACTGACGCACCGGTGCCGGACGAGGTTGTGGAGGAGATAGTCGCCTCCAATGGCTTCGTCAACGGCTGGTCTGTGGATCTCAGCTGAGCAAAAGCTTGATAGACGTGACTCAGCGCGTCTCCTGAAGTTAAATGGGGCGCTGCTGATGTGTTGAGAGGATCGCCCGCCGCTCACACGACGATGGTCCCCTGCCGATCATGCGTCGTGAGCGCCATGCAACGGTCTAACGAGACACTCCCCAGCCCCAAGCCAGCGCGCGACGAGCAGGAGGAGCGCAGCGGAACGCGCAAACGGGCTGCCGCGGCGCTCCTGCGCGAGCACCCCGACGCGATGCTGTTCGCCTGCGAATCCGACGGTCATATCGTCCCTCCGCCCGACTCGCTGGAGCTTTCCGGTCGCCACCGCGTGCTCGCCACCGAGGGCCGCACCGGGATCGACCTGTGCGTGGCCGAGGATCGCGTGGCGCTGGTCAACGCCTGGATGCGCCTGAAAGAGGGGGGTGTCGCGCAGGCCAAGGGTCGCCTGCGCTCCGATCCGGACCGCTGGATGACCGTGCGCCTGCTGGACCTGCGCAAGGCTCATGGCGTGGTGTTGAACGTGGTGTGGCCATGCGACCAGACCCGGGATGACGAGCAGAACAGTGTGCCCGGGGTGATCGCCTCGATGCCGGCCCGCTTCTGCACGCGCAAGCAGGACCAGGAAGGAAGCGTGCTCGACTGCGACGAGGCCTATCTGCAGATGTTCGGCTATACACGCGATGAAGTGGTCGGCAAGCCCACCTTCGAACGGGTGCACCCCGACGATCAGGCGCGCGTGATCGAGGGCTGGATCGCCACGGTGGCGAGCGCCAGGACGCAGATGTATCGCATTCGCATGAAGCGCCATGACGGCAGCTGGCTGTGGGTGGACACCACGCTGCATAACTTCCTCGACGACGAGGAGCAGCCTCACGTGCTTTCCGAGTGCATCGATGTGTCCGCCGAGATGGCGGCTCAGGAGGCCCTGCAGGACCGTGAGGAGTTGCTGCGCAAGCTGATCGAGGAGATGCCCGACGGCTTGCTGCAGCTCGACAGCGAGCGCAACGTCGTCTTTCACAACACCAGCTTGGTGGAGATCCTGCACGGATCGCCCGACATCGCTCCAGCTGGCGCGCAGCCGAGCGACGAGGAAGGCTCCCCGCCGGACAGCGGTTCCCCCGTCTTGTCCCTCGCAGAGCTCTCAAAGACGCTCACAGAGGGAGCACTGGAGACGCTCGACGCGGTTCTCGAGCAAGCCTTGAAGGAGGGGGTCGGCGAGGACGTTGAGCTTGAAGCGACGCTGGCGTTCGGGCAGCAGCGCAACGTCCTGATGAAAGTCCGCCCGCTGCAGCGAGACAGTGGCGTGGTGACCGGTGTGATCGCGTCCGTGCAGGACGTCACCGACAGTGCCCGCGCCCGGCGGGAGCTCGAGAAACGCGCGGCCTTCGACGCGCTCACTGGCGCGCACAACCGCGCGTCGATCATGGATGCGCTGACGCGCGAGCTCGACACCTCAGATGAAACCGGCGTGATCTACCTAGATCTCGACCGCTTCAAGTCAGTCAACGACACGTTTGGCCACGCCGCGGGCGACGAGGTGCTCGTCGATGTAGCCGAACGCGTCAAAGCGGCCATGCGCTCCAGCGACGATCTCGGTCGCCTCGGCGGCGATGAGTTCTTGATTCTGCTGCGGGGCGTTCCCAACCTCGAGGAGGCGATGAGCGCGGCGCAGCGCATCAGCGACTCCGTGCGTGGGACCTGCGGGGTGCTCGGCGGCAGCGTCGAGCTGTGCGCGAGCGTTGGCGTGGCCTTTGTGGAGGACCCAACGCTCACAGCCGAGGAGCTGGTGAAGCGTGCCGACGCTGCGATGTACCGCTCCAAGGAGCAGCGCCAAGGGCTTCCAGTTCTCGCTGCGTAGCTCCCTTAGCGGTGCTACGCTGACGATTGCACATGTCGTTTCAGATCTCGCTTCTGCAGCTTCTCCTCCTCCCCCCTCGGGGGGAATAGTGCGTGGCGGCCGCGTAGCCGCATACCCAGCAGAGAGGAAACAGCAAGCGAGATAGAGAAGGAGTACGAACGACATGAGCAAGAACGAGGCACGCAACGACGCTGACCGCGTCAAGATCTTCGATACGACGCTGCGAGACGGCGAGCAATCGCCGGGAATCTCGCTGAACAAGCAGGAAAAGCTGGAGATCGCACACCAGCTTGCGCGCCTGGGTGTGGACGTGATCGAGGCGGGCTTCCCAATCACCTCACCTGGTGACTTCGAGTCGGTGCAGGCGATTGCGCAGGCGGATTTGGGCCCCACCCACCCCGTGATCTGTGGGCTGGCGCGAACCAGCAAGCAGGACATCGAGGCTGCATGGCAGGCGGTGAAGGACTCCGAGCGCCCGCGCATCCACATGTTCCTGGCCACCAGCGATATTCACATCGAGCGCAAGCTGCAGACGACGCGCGAGGACGTCAAGGGCCAGGTGCGCGCAGCCGTCGCACACGCGCGCGAATACACAGAGGACGTGGAGTTCTCACCCGAGGACGGCTCGCGCTCGGACGTGGAGTACATGGCCGAAGTGATCCAGATCGCGCTGGACGAGGGTGCCACGACGATCAATGTTCCCGACACGGTCGGCTACACGATGCCCAGCGAGTACGGAGCGATGTTCACAGAGCTCTACCGGCTGGTTCCGGGGCTGCGCGACGTGGTCGTGTCGGTGCACTGCCACGACGATCTGGGCCTGGCTGTGGCCAACTCGCTCGCCGGTCTGGAAGCGGGCTGTCGACAGGTGGAGTGCGCGATCAACGGCATCGGCGAGCGCGCTGGCAACGCGTCGCTGGAGGAGATTGTGATGCTGCTGCACACGCGCGAGCCGAGTCTGGGGTTGTGGACAGGTGCGCAGACGACCGAGATCGCGCGTACCAGCAGACTGGTCTCGCGCCTGACCGGCTACCAGGTGCAGCCCAACAAGGCGATTGTGGGGCGCAACGCGTTCGCGCACGAGGCAGGCATCCACCAGGACGGTGTGCTGAAGGAGCGCACCACCTACGAGATCATGGATGCGACCACTGTGGGCCTGCGCAGCAACTCGATCGTGTTGGGTAAGCACTCGGGCCGCCACGCGCTGAGCAAAGCGCTGGAGGAGATGGGCTTCGAGATCGACGGCGCCGCGCTGAACACCGCGTTCAAGCGCTTCAAGGAGATCGCCGACCGTAAGAAGCAGGTGACTGCGATGGACCTGGAGGCGCTGGTCACCGACGAGTTGCGTGAGGAGGTGGCTGGCTATGCGCTGGAGTCATTCGAGGTTGACGCCTCATCGCTGCGCCCGCCGCACGCGCGCGTGTCGGTGACGTTGCCCGACGGCTCCTCCGCCAAGGGCTCGTTCACCGGCGACGGGCCGATCGATGCCGTCTTCCAGGCGATCAACGCAGCCACCGGCGTAGCGCCGATACTCAGCGACTTCACCATCGGCGCTGTCACCGAGGGCCAGGACGCGCTCGGCGAGGTGTCCGTGGTGTTGGAGATCGGAGGCTTCACCGGTGCGGGGCAGGGCGTCTCCACGGACATCATCGACGCAGCCGCGCGCGCATACGTGCGGGCGCTGTCGGTGGCCGTTATGCGCTCGCAGGCTGATGACGCCGTCGGTCTGCCCGAGACCGCCGCGGGCTGAGATCGTTCTTATGGGACCCCTCACGGGGTCCGGCCGGGTCGCGCGTCGCCGACCGCCTGCCGGTGTCAGGCAAAGAAGTCGGCGACCGCGACCCGCCAGCCGGGCACCGCGTCGCTCAGGTCTAGCTCGCCGTCGGTGAAGACGCGCACATCTCCGCTGGCTCTGTATACGGTCGCCGTGCCTCTGGCCGGGTCGAGCACGAGGATCGCCGTCGCGCCTGCAGCGACCCACCCGGTCGCCTTTGACTCAACCTCGCTGAAGCTGTCACCCGGAGAGACAACCTCAACGGCGAAATCGGGTGGCCCCGGCCAGAACCTGATCGTTCGCCCCACAGCGTCCGCGTGCGCCGCGGTGACGAACGCCGCGTCGGGTGCGCGCACCGTGTCCGGATCGCTGGCCAGCACGAATCCCGTCTCTGCGCCAAAGGTCGCGCCGGTCTCCGTGGTGTGCACATGGACGCTCAGCAGGCGGCCCGCCGTCATCGCTACGCGGCCGTGCTCTGCTCCGGCCGGTGTCATCGTCCGCAGCTGACCTTCGACGAGCTCGTGGCGCATGCCGTCGTCGGGGAGATTCCAGAGATCCTCTGCGGTGAATGCAATCGCATGAGCCGTCATGCCAGGAAGGCTAGCGCGAAGGGTGAACGCCTTGCTTTGATCGCTTTATTGGCTGGGGTCACATCACCACTGTGACGCTCACATGCGATGGAACGCTCGCTCGGGTGGCTCGGGTCGGTAGGTGTCTCCAAATAGCGGGTCGATACTGGCGCGGAAAAATGCCCGCTCTTCATAGGTGTTCGCTGTATCTGGTGCCGAAGTGCGATGCAAAGTTGCCCCGATGGCTTGCGGCCTGTTATGGGGTCTGCTAGATATTGGTGGCGTCCCAGTCCTCGGGATATGCATCGTGTTGGTGACGGCCTGTCAGGGGTCGATCCGGATGTACGCGTCGTCAGGCGAGAGGCTGACTCAGGGGGCTGAGGCGTAAGCGCTCCGGCCAATTGCGGTCGGAGTCTCAGACACGGGAGCACACGACGATGCGCGCGCAGCGACTGGACGGTGCCTCACGGTTCGACCCCTACCTGGCGGGGGCTCAGGCCCCGGTGTCCGAAGTCGGGCGATTATCCCCGCCCGGATTGCAGCGGGCACACCCGCGAGGAAGCCACCCGCGCGGGCGCACATGCGTGTCAGCTCCATGAGGCTAGGAGCAGAGCATGTCGATCAGATTGATCAAACCGCTGGCGTTGGCGTTCATCGCCATCCTCATGGCCGGCGCGATAGGTGCGGCGGCAGCACAGGCGGAAACCGAAGGCCCGGCAATCGTGGTTGGAGAAGAAGTGCAGGGAGGCGGGCAGACCACGGAAGTCGAGGCGGCGGTCAAAGCGCCGTTCAAGCTCAAGAACAGCTTGGCCAACGTAGAAGTCGAGTGCGAAGGCGTAAAACTCAAAGCCGGCTCTACCCTGAACGGCGCCGAAGCCAAATCTGCTGGCTCGGGCAGCGAGACGCTCGAACTCTCCCAGTGCAAAGGAGGTGCCAAAGGCGGATCCCTGAGCGGCTGCGAACCTGAAGAAGGCAAGCTGACCACCGTCGCGCTGACCACTACGCTCGGCTATTCCAACTCCTCTCGAACGGGGGACATCTTGATGCTGGTCGCGCCTGCAACCGGCACGACGCTGGCAACCGTCAAATTCACCGGCGAAAAATGCGCCGCCACAAGCGCGACCCTCACCGGAAAGCTGATAGCGGTGGTCCAGTCTGGAGGAAAAGCGATCGAAGCGGGCAAAAATGAAGTCGAAGCGGCGAAAAACGAACTCAACTTCGAATCAGGCGAACGAACCATCTGGATTGAAAAACAGGGCTCTTTGTCCTCGTTCAAAAACACGCTGGAAGCATTCGCGTCCGAATCGACGCTGGAAGGGCAAGCGACGTTCGAACTCGCGAGCAAAAAGCTATGGGGCCCCTTTGTGACCACCGAGCTGTATAAACGGAAGTTCTCCTTCGGCCCAGCGAGCGTGTTATTCAACGAAGTGGCAGGAGAAGAACGATTATTCACGATCGACGATCGCGGCACCGAAGACCTCGAACTGAGGCAAGTCAAACTTGTAGGGGCCGAAGCGTCGAAGTATCAGATCAACGACAAAAACACCTGTCTCATCAAAACCTTCATCATTTTAGGCCACTGCAACTTGACAATCAAGCTGTTAGTAGCAACTGCGGGGGCGGCGCTGGTGGAAGGCTTAGTGTTATTCGGAGGAGGAGTCGGAAGTGGAGTGCACACCGGCTTCAGCGCCAAAGCGCTGGTGAACGACTGAGCGCAGGCGCGCAGTCAACTGTGGCCCATGGGTGCAGGCGCACGTCGTCTGCACCCTTAGTCACGTCGCGCGACGCGGGCTATGCGCCCGAGCGGCCTTATCTCAACGTCTGTGATAACGTACATACGTATGGCGATGGCAACCGACTCCCTGTCACCAACCGTGATCGGCGCGCGCGTCAAGGCGCTGCGCGAGTCCGCGGCGCTGTCGCTACGCGACCTGTCCGAGCGCAGCGGTGTCAGCGCGCCGATGCTCTCACAGGTCGAGCGCGGGGAGACCAGCCCCACGCTGACCGTCGCCGCGCGCATCGCCGCCGGCCTGCAGCTGCGCCTCTCGCAGCTGCTGCGCCTGGACGAGGGCGACTCGGTGACGATCGTGCGCGCAGCACAGCGCCAGCGCGGCGGCAACAAGAAGCGCGGACACAGCTTCGAGGTGCTCACCTCCTCCCAGCCCGGGCAGCGCGCCGAGCTCTCCCGCCACACGCTCGCGCCCGGCGGCGCCACCGGCGCCGCCGATGACCCGCCCATGCACGAGGCCGGCAGCCGCGAGACCGCGCTCGTAGAGCAGGGCTCGCTGGTGCTCGTATGCGACGGCCAGCGCCACCAGCTAACGCAAGGCGACTGCGTCACCTTCGACGCCGATCTACCACACCACTTCGAGAACACAGGCGACGCTGAGGCCGCGTTCCTGGCGGTCGTATCCGCAGGACTGAGGCGAAGCTAAGTGGCCGCCACAGCGAACGCACTCCCGACCCCGGAAGGGGTCGCCATAAAGACAAACTCCAGCACCCACTACAACAAGGACCGATGACCATGGCGCAAACGCTGTTCGACAAGATCTGGGAGACCCACGAGGTCGCGCACGGGCTGCTGTACATCGACCTTCACCTCGTCCACGAGGTCACCAGCCCGCAGGCGTTCGACGGGCTGCGCCTGGCTGGGCGCCAGGTACGCCGGCCCGACCGCACGTTGGCGACTGCAGACCACAACACGCCAACCGACGGAACGCCAGTGGCAGCGCGCATCAAGGACGAGCTCTCACGCGTACAGGTCGAAACGCTCGAGCGCAACTGCGCCGAGTTCGGCGTCCCCGTCTACTCGCTCGGCTCTCAGCGACAGGGAATCGTGCACGTCATCGGCCCCGAGCTCGGCGTCACCCAGCCCGGCATGACGATCGTGTGCGGCGACTCACACACCTCCACCCACGGCGCATTCGGCGCGCTCGCCTTCGGCATCGGCACCAGCGAGGTCGAGCACGTGCTCGCCACGCAGTGCATGGTCCAGCACAAGCCACGCTCGATGCGCGTGCTCTATGAGGGCGAGCTCGGCTTCGGCGTCACCGCCAAGGACCTGATCCTCGCCACGCTCGGCCAGCTCGGCGTCGGCGGGCTCACCGGCCACGTCGTCGAGTACGCCGGACCAGCGATCGAGGCGCTGAGCATGGAGGGACGGATGACCGTCTGCAACATGACCATCGAGGGCGGCGGGCGCGCGGGCATGATCGCGCCTGATGACACCACCTTCGCGTGGTTCTCTGACCAGGAGCGACCCGGTGCGCCGCAAGGAGCCGAGCTCGACGCAGCGATCACGCGCTGGCGCCAGCTGCAAACCGATGACGGCGCAGAGTTCGACACCGAGGTCGTGATCGACGCCTCCGCCATCTCCCCACAGGTCACCTGGGGCACCAACCCGGGAATGGTCCGAGCAGTCACCGAGAACGTGCCCTCGCCAGAGGAGTTCGACAGCCCCGCCGACCGCGACGCCACCGAGCGTGCACTGCACTACATGGCCCTGGAGGCCGGCACGCCGATCGAGCAGATCGCCGTCGACCGCGTGTTCATCGGCTCCTGCACCAACTCGCGCATCGGTGACCTGCGGGCCGCCGCCCAGGTCGTTGCCGGACGCACCGTCGCCGCCAGCGTCAGCGCGATGGTCGTCCCCGGCTCACAGCAAGTCAAGGCGCAGGCCGAGGACGAGGGGCTCGATCAGATCTTCCGTGACGCCGGCTTTGACTGGCGCGTGGCCGGCTGCTCGATGTGCCTGGGCATGAACCCCGACATCCTGCAGCCAGGCGAGCGCTGCGCCTCAACCTCTAACCGCAACTTCGAGGGTCGCCAGGGGCGCGGCGGGCGCACCCACCTGGTCTCCCCGCAAATGGCCGCCGCCGCCGCCATCGAGGGGCACTTCGTGGACATCAGGGAGTGGCGATGAGCGCTCCCACCAGCGGCGCCTGGCAGCAGCCCGAGCTCGTCAGCGAGTTCCTCGACCAGCGCGCCACGCTGCTGCCGCTGCTCGACGTGCAAGAAGACATGCTCCAGCGGCTGTTCGCGCGTCACCGCCATCCTGTTGTGCGTTTCCTCGACATCGGTGCCGGCGACGGCGCCATGTCGCAGCTGCTGCTCAGCGTCGAGTCCGCGGCCACAGCGGTGCTCGTGGACTACTCCGAGCCGATGCTCGCCCGCGCGCAGGAGCGCCTCGGAGGCGACGACAGCCACTGGCAGGCCGTCCGCGGCGATCTGCGCGAGCCCGCCTGGCGCCAGCATCTGCCCGCTGGGCCATACGACGCCGCTATCTCCTCCTACGCCATCCACCACCTGCCCAGCCAGCGCAAGCGGATGCTGTTCGCCGAGCTGTTCGACCTGCTCGCGCCCGGTGCCATGTTCGTCAACATGGACGTTGTCACCGTCGCTGGGCCATTGCAAGGACTGTTCGACGAGCAAATGGTCGCCAACGCCATCGCCGCCGAACACCAGCACAGCGGGGCGCGCAGCGACGAGCAAGTCGAGCGCGAGCTGCTCGCCGATGGCGACGACGACCAGCCCGACAGCCTCGACGAGCAGCTGCAATGGCTACGCGACGCCGGGTTCGCCGAAGTCGAAACGCATTTCAAGTGGGCCGAGGCGGTGATCTACGGTGGGATCAGGCCCGCTTAATGAGCAGGATCGGCCCCGCTTAGTGGGCGGGACCAGGCCACTTTTAATGTCTTCGTCAGAGCACCGTATAACCATCGCTATACACCGTAGGAGAATGCACACATGAACCCCATTGAGGTCATCGCCGGAAGCGTCAGCCACCTGGACAGATCAGACGTGGACACCGATCAGATCATGCCCAAGCAGTTCCTCAAGCGCGTCGAGCGGACAGGCTTCGGGCAGTTCCTGTTCTACGACTGGGCCAAGGAGGACGGCTGGGACCTGCCAGCCAACCCGATCCTCGTGGCGGGCGAGAACTTCGGCTGCGGCTCCTCGCGCGAGCACGCACCATGGGGGCTCCAGGACTACGGCTTCCAGGCGATCGTCGCCCCATCGTTCGCCGACATCTTCTACTCCAACTGCACCAAGATCGGTCTGCTGCCAGTGGTGCTCAGCAGCGAGGATTGCCACAGCCTCGCCCACGCCGGCGCTGGGGAGGTCGACCTACTCGAGCAGGAGGTGCGCTTCGCCGGACGCGAGGTGGCCTTCGAGATCGACCACGAGATCCGCCATCGCCTGCTGAACGGCCTCGATGACATCGCGCTCACGCTCGAGCAGGCTGTGGAGATCGCCGATTACGAGGCCGAGCACGGGCGCTTCGGCGCGCCCACCACAGCCCTGTGAGCGCTGACTGGTAGCGTCGCGCGGCGTGGCACATCGAATAGTCACTCTCTCCGGCGACGGCATCGGCCCGGAGATCATGGCTCCAACACTCCAGCTGCTGCGCACGCTCGGTGAGTTCGAGTTCGAGGAGCACCCGTTTGGCGGCGCCTCGATCGATGCGCACGGCGTTGCGCTAACCGATGAGGTGCTCGCGGCCTGCAAGCGCTCCGACGCCGTCCTGCTCGCCGCGGTAGGCGGCCCCAAGTGGGACACCACCGATCCGCACAAGCCACGCCCCGAGCAAGGTCTGCTGGGCCTGCGCAAGGGCCTCGGGCTGTACGCCAACCTGCGCCCAGTCAAGCCGTTGCCCGCGCTGTATGACGCCTCGCCGCTGCGGCGCGAGCGGATCGAAGGGACCGACCTGCTGGTCGTTCGCGAGCTCACCGGCGGCATCTACTTCGGCGAGAAGACCCGCACCGCCACCTCCGCGTCAGACATCTGCGCCTACACCACCGAGGAGATCGAGCGCATCGCCCACATAGCCTTCAAAGCCGCGCGCGCCAAGGTGGCGAGCGTTGACAAGGCGAACGTGCTCGAGACCTCACGGCTCTGGCGTGAGGTGGTCAGCGCGCTGCATGCGCGCGAGTATCCCCACATCGAGCTCGAGCACGTGCTCGTGGACAACGCCGCCATGCAGCTCGTCTCAGCACCCCGCCACTTCGACACGATCCTCACCGAGAACATGTTCGGAGACATCCTCTCCGACGAGGCCGCCATGATCACCGGCTCAATCGGAATGCTGCCAAGCGCCTCGCTCGGAGCTCAGAACCCGCCATCCGGCCCCTCCAGCCCCGGCATGTTCGAGCCAGTGCACGGCTCCGCGCCTGACATTGCGGGGCAGGGCGTGGCCAACCCGCTCGCGATGTTTCTCTCCGCCGCAATGCTGCTCAGGCACGGCCTCGGCTTGGAAAATGAGGCCACGGCGGTAGAATCGGCCGTTGAAGGCGCACTAGCTGGGGGCCTGCGCACACCCGATTTGGGTGGACGCGACGGAACGCAGCAGGCGACCAGGGTAGTGCTCGAAAAGATCGAATAGGAGCTGTGGTGAACGTGGAGCCCACCGACCTCATCTGGATGAACGGAGATTTCGTCGCCTGGGAGGACGCAAACGTCCACGTCTTGACGCACGGCCTGCACTACGGCACCGGCGTGTTCGAGGGAGTGCGCTGCTACGACACCGTGCTCGGCCCGGCTGTATTCCGCAACGCCGAGCACGTCGAGCGCCTGCGCCGCTCCGCTGAGCTGTTCTACATGGAGCTGCCCTACACGGATGAGCAGCTGCGCGAGGCGACGCTCGAGCTCGTCGCCCGCAACGGGCTGCGCTCCTGCTACATCCGCCCGATCGTCTACCGCGGCTACGGCAGCATGGGCTTGAACCCGCTGGACGCACCAGTAGATGTAACGATCGCCTGCTGGGAGTGGGGCACCTACCTGGGCGAGGAGGGCATGCGCAACGGCGTGCGCGCCATGACCTCCTCCTGGCGGCGTATCAGCCCCGACTCGCTGATCCCGCACGCCAAGGCCAGCGGCCAATACCTCAACAGCGTGCTCGCCAAGGTTGAGTCCGTGAAGGCCGGCTACGAAGAGGCGATCCTGCTCGACGACCACGGTCATGTGTGCGAGGGCACCGGCGAGAACATCTACATCGTGCGCGACGGCGAGATCGCCACGCCAGGTCAGCACAACTCGATCCTGGACGGCATCACCCGCCGCTCGGTCATGCAGATCGCACAGGACCTCGGCTACAAGGTTGTGGAGCGCAATGTCGCACGCGCCGAGATGTACCTCGCTGACGAGATGTTCCTTTCAGGTACAGCCGCCGAGCTGGTGCCGGTGCGCGAGGTCGACAACCACAAGGTCGGCACCGGCAAGCCAGGCGAGATCACGCGCGTACTGCAAGCAGCCTTCGACGACGCCATCCACGGGCGCAGCGAGCGCTACCGAGAGTGGCTCGACGTTGTGCATGCGGCCGACCTGGAGACCCCCACGGGCGAGGCTCCAGCGGCTGCTGAGCAGCTGACGGCGACGGAGCGAATTACCGGGGCGACCGGCTAGAGCGGTGCGCCGCGGCCGGTTGCAACGCCGAGCCGCCCCGCACACCTCTACGCCGAAAGGACATCCCCAATGAGCACCACATCCACCCGCATCGAGCTGTACGACGCCACCCTGCGCGACGGCATGGGCGGCGGCGGGCTGACGCTCACCGCCGAAGAGAAGGTGCGTGTGGTGCACGCCCTTGACGAGCTGGGCGTGCACATGATCGAGGCCGGCTTCCCCGCCTCCAATCCAAAGGAGCTCGAGCTGTTCGGGCTGCTGGCGGCAGAGACCCTGCTGAGCGCCGAGATCGTCGCCTTCGGCATGACCCGCCGCCGCGACGCCACCGCCGAGCAGGACGAGGGTCTGCGCGTGCTCGCGGAGTCCTTTGCACCCGTGTGCACGATCGTGGGCAAGGCATCGGTGCTACACGTCGAGAAGGTCGTGCGCGTCTCGCGTGAGGAGAACCTCGCGATGATCGCCGACTCCGTCGCATTTCTCGTTGGCGCCGGCAAGCGCGTGCTGCTCGACGCGGAGCACTTCTTCGACGGCTTTGCCCTGGACCCCGCCTACTCCCTCAGCTGCCTGCGCGTGGCCGCCGGCGCGGGCGCTGAGCGGCTCGTGCTGTGCGACACCAACGGCGGCTCACTGCCACCGCAAATCAGGACCGCGTTCGCGGTCGTCAGCGAAGCGCTGCCGGGCGTCCAGCTGGGGATCCATACACACGACGACTCCGGCTGCGCGGTCGCCAACACGCTCACCGCCGTCGAAGCCGGAGCCACCCAGGTACAGGGGACGATCAACGGTATCGGCGAGCGCACCGGCAACGCCAACCTCGTCACGATCATCGCCGACCTGCAGCTGAAGATGGGTTGCGAGGTGTTGGCGCCTGAGCGCCTGGCGCGCCTGACCGAGACGGCGCACTTCCTCGATGAGCTGCTCAACCGCATACCCAACCCGGCGCAGCCATATGTGGGCAAGCACGCGTTCGCCCACAAGGCCGGGCTGCACGCAGCCGGCGTGCGTGCCGACTCACAGACGTTCGAGCACATCGACCCGGCCGTAGTGGGCAACAGTCGCGACGTGCTGATCTCTGAGCTCTCCGGGCGCGCCACGATCGTCGAGAAGGCCCGACAGGCAGGCCTGCCAAGTGACGATGAGTTCGCCCAGCGGGTGGTCGAGCGGGTCAAGGAGCTCGAGCACGACGGCTTCCAGTTCGAGGCGGCCGACGGCTCCTTTGAGCTGCTGATGCGCAAGCAGGCAGACGTGTATGAGCCGCTGTTTCGCCTGGAGTCCTGGCGGGTGATCGTCGAGAAACAGGCCGACGGGCGCGCCACCACCGAGGCCACGATCAAGATCTGGATCCCCACAGACACCGGGGGAGAGCGCTACGTGCGCACGTCGGAGGGCAACGGTCCCGTGCACGCGCTCGACCAGGCGCTACGCGACGCGATCGGCGAGATCCACCCGCACCTGAAGGACATCGACCTCGTCAACTACAAGGTGCGGATCCTCGATGAGACGAAGGGAACTGGCGCGGTCACACGCGTCCTGATCGATGCGTCAGACGGCCACGACGTGTGGGGCTCGATCGGCGTCGCTGAGAACCTGATCGCCGCTTCCTGGGACGCGCTGGTCGACTCCCTGGAGTACGGGATGCAGGGCGAGCGGCGCGTGTCCGCCGAGTCGACGCTCGGTTCCACCGGCAGGGTCTAGTGGCAGACTCCAGCGCCGTGCGCAGCGCGACGGATGAGCTGATCCCGCTCGCCCAGCCAGTGCTGGGGGAGGAGGAGGAGGCGGCTGTGCTGGCGGTGCTGCGCTCCGGGCAGTTGTCGCTAGGGCCGCGCGGGCCCGAGTTCGAGCGCGCGTTTGCCGCGCGCGTGGGTGCTCCGCTGGCAAGTGCGGTGAGCAGCGGAACCGCCGGCCTGCACCTGGCGTTGCGGGCGGTCGGCGTGAGCGAGGGCGATGAGGTGGTGACCAGCCCGCTGTCGTTCGTGGCGTCAGCCAACGCCGCTGTGTATGAGCACGCACGGCCGGTGTTCGCGGACATCGACCCTGTCACGCTCAACCTCGACCCCGAAGCCGCAGCCGCAGCGGTCGGTGAGCGCACGCGCGCGCTACTGCCAGTGCACATCTTCGGTTATCCAGCAGACATGCCAGCGTTCGAGGCGCTCGCCGAGCGCCACAGCCTTGGCATCGTCGAGGACGCATGCGAGGCGCTGGGGGCGCGCCACGCCGACGGTGTGGCGGTTGGCGGTCGCGGGCATCCCGCCGTGTTCGGCTTCTACGCCAACAAGCAGCTCACCACAGGCGAGGGGGGGATGGTCACGCTCGCCGACGGTGCGCTCAAGCAGCGCATCGACTCCGAGCGCAACCAGGGTCGCGCGCCGAACATGGACTGGCTGGATCACGATCGACTGGGGTTCAACTACCGGCTGTCTGACATTGCCTGTGCGCTCGGCATCGCGCAGCTGCAGCGACTGGATGGGATGCTCGCCGACCGTGCCCGCGTGGCTGAGCTCTACCGGGAAGCGCTCGCTGGGATCGACGGCCTGGAGCTGCCGTGCGCGGACGTTGACGGCAACCGGCGTGGATGGTTCGTCTTCGTTGTGCAGCTACCGCATGGCGTCGATCGCGACCAGACCGTCCGTGCGCTCGCGGCTGCCCACGTCCAGAGCAAGCCGTATCTGCCCGCAATCCACCTGATGAGCTTCTACCGGGAGCGCTTCGGCCACCGCGAGGGGGAGTTTCCGGTGTGCGAGGACATAGCTGCGCGCTCGCTCGCGCTGCCGTTCTTCCCACAGATGAGCGAGGGGCAGGTGGCGTTGGTGGCCGACCGGCTTGCCGCGGTGTTGGACGCGCGCGCGACCGCCGTAGACTGAGCGCCCGTGTCACGCTTCCGCGAGCCCCAGGATCCCGCCTTCCAGCGGCTGAACACCTCGATCGGCTTCGATCGGCGTCTTTGGCCCCAGGACATCGCGCAGTCACGTGCGCACGCGCGGATGCTCGCAGCGGCGGACATCATCAGCGAGGAGGACCGCGACGCGTTGCTCGCCGGGCTCGACCAGGTCGCACAAGAGCTGGGAGCAGCCGGCAAGTTCCGCGTCGACCCTGACGATGAAGACATCCACATGGCGATCGAGCGGCGCCTGACGGAGATCGTTGGGGCGGTGGGTGGGCGCCTGCACACGGCGCGCTCTCGCAACGACCAGGTCGTCACCGACCTAGCGATGTACACGCGCGAGCGCGCCGAGGAGACCCAGCGCGCGATCACCGCGCTGATGGCCGCAATCCTGGAGCGCGCGCAGGAGCACAGCGACTGGCCGATGCCCGGCTACACACACCTGCAGCGCGCGCAGCCCGTGTATCTGGGCCATCATCTGCTGGCGTACTTCTGGATGCTGCACCGCGACCGCGAGCGCTTCGCGCTCGCCCAACGTGCGTGTGCGCTGCTGCCGCTCGGCGCGGGTGCGCTGGCGGGCGTCAACTACGACACAGATCGAGAGATGGTTGCGCGCGAGCTCGGCTTCTCGGGCGTCGCGGCGAACTCGATCGACGCCGTCTCCGGCAGAGACTTCGCACTGGACTTCCTCAGCGCGGCCGCAACCTGCTCGACACACCTATCCCGACTCGGCGCGGAGCTGGTGCTGTGGTCCAGCTCAGAGTTCGGCTTCTGCGAGCTCCCAGACGCGTGGACCTCGGGCTCCTCGATCATGCCGCAGAAGAAGAACCCCGACGCCGCCGAGCTGCTGCGCGCAAAGGCGCCGCGTGTTGTCGGTCACCTGGCGGCCTTCCACGGCGTCATGCACGCCCTGCCGCTCACCTACAACAAGGATCTGCAGGAGGACAAGGAGCATCTGTTCGATGTCGCTGACACGCTAGCGCTGACGCTCGCCGCCGCCACTGGCATGATCGCGGGGGCACGCTTCGATCGCGAGCGCATGCACGAGGCCGCCACCGATGAGCTGATCGCCGCAACTGACATCGCCGACCTGCTCGTGCGCCTAGGGGTGCCCTTCAGGGAGGCCCACGGTGTGGTTGCCGGTCTCGTACGCACTGCGCTGGATGCCGGTAAGCCGCTGTCACAGCTCACCCCCGAGGAGCTGGCGGCGCATAGCGAGCTACTTGTCGCCCATCAGCCCGAGCTCCAGCGCGTGCTCAGCCAGAGCTCGTGGCTGGAGTCGAAGGTCTCCGAGGGAGGCACGTCTTCGACTCGCGTGGCCGAGCAGCTCGCGCTGGCCCGTAGCGCGCTCGCATCGTCCCCGGAGGGGGATGCGCTCCCTCCCGCCTGAGTTCTACGAGCGCCCCGTGCTCGCGGTCGCTCGCGAGCTGATCGGCTGCACGGTTGAGCATGGCGGGGCTGCTGGGGTGATCGTCGAGACGGAGGCCTACCACGAGAGCGAGCCGGCCTGTCACGCGTTCGTCGGCATCACACCGCGCACGCGCACGCTGTTCGGCGCGCCCGGGCGCGCCTACGTCTATTGCTCATATGGCATCCATGCGCTGCTGAACGCCGTATGCGAGCCCGAAGGCGTGGGCGCGGCCGTGCTGATCCGCGCGCTCGAGCCACTGTCGGGGATCGAGTCGATGCGCGAGCGTCGCAACCTGTGGCGTCTGGAGGATCTCTGCTCGGGGCCTGGCAAGCTGACGCAGGCGCTCGGCATCTCGCTAGCCGAGAACAACAGCTCCCTGTCAAGTGGCCAGGTGCGTTTCGGCCCCCGTCGCAAGGGCTGGGAGGAGCCGCTCGTGCTGGAGGGCACGAGGATCGGCATCAGCCGCGCGGTCGAGCTGCGTTGGCGCTTCTGCGCGGCTGGGAGTCGCCACGTCTCCCGTCCGCGGCTGCAGGCGCCGGCGATGGCGCCGGGCGTTCCCGGTTAGTGCTGTGGGTGGCGTTCGCGCCAGGGGCGCCGCGTCCGATCCCAAGGGCGCTCACAGCACCGATGAGCAACAGCACCAGCGCAACCACCAGAGCGACGTGCACGCCCGGGAGAAATTTGGCTGCCAACAGCGATCCGAACAGAGCGACGCCGATCACGCTGCCGCTCTGGCGCATCGCATACAGCGTCGCTGAGGCCAGCCCCGAGCGGTCGCGATCAACGCTGCCGAGCAGTGCCGTGGTCATCGGCGGAACGACCAGGCCGAGACCGGCTCCCAGCGCCAACAGCTGCAGTGCCATCGCCGCGTAGGAGGTAGTGCGCGAGAGCCACAGCAGAGCCAAGCACCCGACCGCCATCACGAGCGCGCCGAAGACGATCGCAGCGCGCTCGCCGTAGCGTCGAACGAGAGGGCCCGCGAGCAGGTTCGCAGCCATGATCGAGGCCGTCATCGGCAGAAACGCGAGGCCTGTGCGCAGCGGTGAGAGTCCCTGCTCACGCTGAAAGAACAGGCTGAACACGAAGATCAGCCCGTAGAACGCGACGTTGATGAGCAAGCCCACGAGCGTGCTCGCCCGGAACGTGCGATCGCGAAACAGCGACAGCGGCAGCATTGGCTCGCGACCGCCGCGCTCGACCGCAATGAAGCACGCGCCGGCCACCACGAACGAAGCGAAGCCCGCCAGCACCCAAGGGCTGCTCCAACCCAGCGCGCCGCCCTCGATCATCGCCGCCGCAAGCACCGCAAGCGCCACGACGGCGCTCAGCTGCCCTGGCAGGTCCAGCCGCCGGCCGCGACTTTGGGGCGTCTCCTGCGCATGGCGGCTGGTCAAGAGGATGCCCACGATCCCGACTGGCAGATTGATGAAGAAGATCCCACGCCAGCCCACAAGCGCTATCAGCACGCCGCCGATCACCGGACCGGCCGCCAACGCGGTGCTCGCACCGGCCGCCAGTAGACCTACCGCGCGTGTGCGCTGTCCGGCATCGTGGTAGGCGTGATTGAGCAGAGCCAGTGAGCACGGCACCAGGATTGCTGCGCCAACGCCCTGGATCGCGCGCGCGGCGATCAGCACCGCGATCGTCGGGGACAGCCCGCACGCTACGGAGGCCGCTGTGAAGATCGCGAAGCCGGCGATGAACATCCGCTTGGCGCCGATCCGGTCGCCAAGTGAGCCGGCCGTGAGGATCAGTGCCGCGAGCGTCAGCGTGTAGGAGCTGACGACCCACTGCAGCGCGGAGATCGAGCTACCTAGCGAGGCACCGATCGCCTTGACCCCGACGTTCACGACCGTGACGTCGAGCTGCACGACGGCGAAGCCTAGGCTCAACGCGACGAGCGCCAGGGACCTGGAGCGCGGGCTGCCGATGCTCAGGATCCACCCAGAGCCCGAGCGGACGAATCGCTCCTGGTCGCGTCCAGCATCGTCAGCCGCCGGGGGCAACGCCGCCGGTGGGCGACGGCGTCGAGCTGCTCGGCGGCGTCGCCGGCGCAGGCGTCGCCGGGGTCGGTTCGCTGGAGGGTGGTGTGACGGGTGCGGCGACGTGTTCGGCGCTGTGGTTTTCGCCGCCCGCTTCCTGTGTGCCAGCGCCGGGTGCGGGAGCGCCGCCCTTCGCCTGGCCTGGCGAGGTGGGGGTCACCGTCTTGCTGGATGGGGCCGGGGACTGCGTGTGTGCGCTGGCTTCTGGCGTCGCCGTGCTCGAGACTTCACCGGATTCGCTTGTGGTGCTCTTCTTGGCCGTGGAGTGTTCGGCGCGAGCCTTGTCGATCTGCAGCGCTGAGGTCATGAATTCGTGCCAGATAAGCGCCGGGAATGTGCCTCCAAGCACTGGGCCACCGTCGAAGTCGCTGGTCATCGGGATCAGCTTGTTCGGGAAGCCCACCCACACCGCGACCGTGTACTTGGAGTCCCAGCCCACGAACCACGCGTCGCCGTAGTTTGAGGTGGTGCCGGTCTTGCCAGCGGCGAACTGGCCGATCGCGGCCGCTTTGCCGGTGCCGTACTGGAGCACGGTCTCCAACATCGAGGTCTCGGTTGAGGCGACTTCTGGGGGCAGCACTCGCCTGGTGCGCACTTGATTGACGTCTCGCCGCGAGTTGTCGGGGAGCGGCTGGCTGCCTGCCTGGACTTCCTGGATCCCCACCGGTGCTTCGGCTTCAGCCAGCGTCCCTGTGACCCGCTCACCTCCGTGGGCGATCGTCTCATAGGCGTGCGCCATATCCAGCGGCGTGACACCGATCGTCAGACCGCCGATCGTCATCGCTGGATTGGTCGACAGCGGCGTGGTGATGCCCATCCTATGAGCCAGGCGGGCGATCCGCTGGGTGCCCACCTTCAGGCCAACTTCGGCGAAGATCGAGTTGTCCGAGTAGGCGATCGCGCCGGTCAGCGTGTTCTCGCCGGTGTACGCGCCTTCATCGTTGTGCACAACGAACTTTTCGACGCCGCCGGGCACGTGTACATAGAAGGTCTTTTCCTTTGACGGCCACACCGATTCGGGGGAGATGCCAGCCTCCAGCGCAGCGGCTAGGTCGAACGCCTTGAACGAGGAGCCAGGTTGGCGCTCGCCCTC